>OEIU01000156.1_pt1 | contig 70362 bp, 67 predicted proteins | sample 1539221 | NCBI WGS metagenome assembly OEIU01 (sample SAMN03792071, study PRJEB22550) | activated sludge metagenome | feature: wastewater treatment plant; material: activated sludge; isolation source: Wastewater treatment plant of a petroleum refinery complex | place: Argentina: Zarate | collected...
GGTGCCAAAGATCTTCTTCGCCTACGGCTTCGGCAACGCCATCACCTTCCCGTTCACGGTCGGCGCCGCGACGCTGCTGCTGCCGGGACAGCCGAAACCGGCGGCGATCTTCGAGACGATCGCGCAGTATCGGCCGACCGTCTTTTATGGACTGCCGACGCTCTACACCTCGCTGACCAAGGCCGAAGGCGCTGAAGATGCCGACTTCTCTTCGCTGCGCATGACGCTGTCAGCCGCCGAGGTACTGTCGGCGGAGGTCTTCAACGGCTGGAAGGCACTGACGGGGATCGAGATCATCGAGGGTCTCGGCTCGACCGAAGTGCTGCACATCTATCTCTCCAACCGTCCCGATAGGAAGAAGCTTGGCGCGGCGGGCCTGCGTGTGCCCGGCTATGAAATCCTGCTCAGGGACAAGGACGGCCGCGAGGTCGGCGACAACGAGGAAGGCATCCTGTGGGTACGCGGCGATTCCAACACGCCGCTGTACTGGAACCGGCCGGACAAATCGGCGGAGACCATTCGCGAGGGTGGCTGGATCTACACCGGCGACCGCTTCGTGCGCGACGCCGATGGCTTCCATTTCTTCCGTGGCCGCGCCGACGACCTGATCAAGATTTCCGGCCAGTGGGTCTACCCGCTCGAGGTCGAACTATGCCTCGCCGAGCACCCCGACATCCGGGAATGCGCGGTGTTCGCCGCCGAACTGCCCGACAGGCGCATGACGCTGAAGGCGGTGGTGGTGATGAACCAGCGCGAGTTCGACGAGAACGACGCGACGAAGAGGCTGCAGGACTATGTGAAGACAAGGCTGCTGCCCTACAAATATCCGCGCGAGATCAGGTTCATCGCCGAATTGCCGAAGACCGGAACCGGGAAGATCGATCGTCAGGCGCTGATGAGGATGTAGCTACCGCAGAAAGAGGCACTACAACGTGCCCCGGATGCAGCGCAGCGAAATCCGGGAACGGTCTTGCCAAAGGCGATATTCCCCCGGGTTGCGCTTCGCTCCACCCGGGCTACCCACTCACCCTCAACCCGCCTTCCCCAGATGCTCCAGCGCATCCTCCGCGCGCAGCGGCACGCGCGAGGCCTCGTTGTTGAGGTCGACGAGCTGCGTGAGCAGCGCCAGCAGCGTCTTGCGGTCGGCGGGTTTCAGCGGCTGCAGCATGCGCAGTTGCGCGCGCTCGACCGACGGCATGATGTCGCGCAATACGGCCGCGCCCGCCTTCGAGAGATGGAGCAGCTTGACGCGCTTGTCCTCGCGCGAGGGCTTGCGCTCGATCAGCGACTTGCTCTCCAGCCGCTCGATCACGTTGCCGAGCGTCGAGCGGTCGAAGGCGATCACCGCCGACAGCCGCGTGGCGTCGATGCCGGGATGGGTATGGATCGCCACCAGCGACGCGTATTGCACCGGGGTGAGATCGAACGCGCTGCATTCCTCGACGAAGATCGAGACCGCGATCTGCTGCATGCGGCGGAACAGATAGCCGGGCGCGGCGTAGACCGCGTCCATGGTGATGGTATCAGGCTTACTCGGCATCGGTCTGCCTGTCCGGTGCGGCGTCCGCGAACGCCTTCATGTCCCTGGCCGCGGCCTCCGCCTCGAGCAGGCGAGGAAACGCAGACACATCGACCCCGAAGCGCCGCGCGTTGCCAAGCTGCGGCACCAGGCAGAGATCGGCCATCGTCGGCTTATCGCCGAAACAGAACGGCCCCTTCTCGCCTTTGACCAGCGCTTCGCAGGCGACAAGGCCCTCGCGATTGGCCCAGGCCGCCCATTCCGTCACCTGCTCCTCCGGCACGCCGAGCTGGCGCAGCCGGTTCAGCACCTTCAAATTCTGCACCGGATGGATGTCGCAGGCGATCGCGAGCGCAAAGGCGCGCACTTTGGCACGGCGCAGCGGGTCGCGGGGCAGCAGCGGCGGATTGGGATGGGTCTCGTCCAGCCATTCGATGATCGCGAGCGACTGCGTCAGCACGGCACCGGCCTTCTCCAGCGTCGGTACCAATCCCTGCGGATTCAGCGCGAGATAGGCCGGCGCGCTCTGCTCGCCCTTGCGAAGGTGATGCGGCAGATGCTCGGCCGTCAGCCCCTTGAGGTTGAGCGCGATTCTGACCCGGTAGGCCGCGGCGCTGCGAAAATAGCCGTGCAGCTTCATCGAAAACCTCCCTGATTGTTCCGACCCTTCCGGGCTTTACCACATTGACGCTACCCAACTCGTAAGTATACTGTCAATCTAGAACCATAAGAATGACGGGAGGCTTGCCATGGAAGCCGTGCAGAAGACGCCGGAACGCGAGGCGTTCTACAGGAAGATCGACGGCGAAAATCTCTCCGCGCTGTGGAACGTGATGAACGACCTGATCACGCCGGAGCCGCGCAGCGCGTGCCGTCCGCATCTCTGGAAGTTCGCTTCGATCCGTGACTACATGACCGAAGCCGGCAAGCTGATCACCGCCAAGGAAGCCGAACGACGCGTGCTGGTGCTGGAGAACCCCGGCCTGCGCGGCCAGTCGAAAATCACGACGTCGTTGTTTGCCGGCGTGCAGATGGTGGTCCCCGGCGACGTCGCGCCGGCGCACCGCCACAGCCAGTCCGCGCTGCGCTTCGTGCTGGAAGGCAAGGGCGCCGCGACCGCCGTCGACGGCGAGCGCACGCTGATGGAGCCCGGCGATTTCGTCATCACGCCGTCGATGACCTGGCACGACCATTCCAACGAAACATCGGAGCCGATGTTCTGGCTCGACGGCCTCGACATTCCGATGGTGCAGTTCTTCGATGCGTCCTTTGCCGAAGGATCGAACGAGGACCAGCAGAAGATCTCAAAGCCCGCCGGCGACAGCTTTGCCCGCTACGGCCACAATCTGCTGCCGGTCGACGAGAAGCGCAAATCCAGGACATCGCCGATCTTCAACTATCCCTATAGCTATACGCGCGAGGCGCTGGAGCGCGCCAGGGTGCGCGAGGAGTGGGACGCGTGTCACGGGCTGAAGCTGAGATTCTCCAACCCCGAAACCGGCGACTTCGCGATGCCGACGATCGGCACCTTCATCCAGTTGCTGCCGAAGGGGTTCAAGACGGCGCGCTACCGTTCAACCGACGCCACCGTGTTCGCCGCGATCGAGGGTAAGGGGCGCACGAGGATCGGCGACCAGGTCTTCGAGTGGGGCGCGCGCGACCTGTTCGTGGTGCCGAGCTGGCACTGGGTCACGCATGAAGCGGAAACCGACTCCGTGCTGTTCTCGTTCTCTGATCGGCCGGTGCAGCAGAAGCTCGACCTGTTCCGCGAAGATCGCGGGAATGCGTGAGGAGTGGCACGCTCTCCGTCGTCATTGCGAGCGAAGCGAAGCAATCCATCTCGCGGCAAGCGGAGACATGGATTGCTTCGTCGCTATCGCTCCTCGCAATGACGGTGGAGACACCGCAGCACAACGTCACCGCCAGTGCAGCAACCGTGCCTCCAGCACGTTGATTGCCTTCCCCACCGCCAGCCCGAACAGCGACAGGATCACGACGCCGGCCAGCAACTGATCGGTCTGCATGAGATTGCCGGCCTGCAGCACGAAGGCGCCGATGCCGTATTGCGCGCCGATCATCTCCGCGCTCACCACCAGCAACAGCGCCACCGACGCGGTGATGCGGAACCCTGCGAGAATCGACGGCAGCGCGCCCGGCCAGATCACTCCCGTCACGATGGCGTGGAACGGCACGTTGAAACTCTGCGCCATCCGGATCAAATTGCGCGGCACCGCGTCGACGCCGCTATAGACCGAGATCGCGGTCGAGAAGAACACGCCGAGCGCAATGGTCGCGATCTTCGGCTCCTCGCCGATCCCGAGCCAGAGGATCAGGAGCGGCAGCAGCGCGATCTTGGGAATCGGAAACAGCGCCGAGATGAAGGTGATGCCGACGCCGCGCGCCAGCGTCGACAGCCCGATGCCGAAGCCGACGATCACGCCGGCCACCGTGCCGATCAGCCAGCCCGAGCCGATCCGGACCACCGAGGCCGAAACGTGCTGCCAGAGCGCGCCTGATAAAGCGAGCTTGTAGATCGCGACCGCAATCGCCGAAGGCGCCGGCAGGAACAGCGCGTTGACCCAGCCGGCGCTGCCGGCGAGTTGCCAGATCGCGATGACAAGCGCCAGCGCGATCCAGCCCGACGCGCGGCCGGCGCTCGGCGTAAAGCCGGCGCCGCGGAACGCGACCGGCCGCGGCTTGCTCTCGTCCCGGCGCGTTTCCTGTGGCGCGCGGTCAAGCATGCTGCACCTCGCGCTCGGCGTCGATCGCCTCGTCGCGGATCAGCGACCACAACTGGTTCTGCAGGCTGAGCAGTCTGCCGCGGGCGTCGACGCCACCGCGCTCAGTGCGCGTCATCGGAATGGTCACGGCCTCGCGAACGCGGCCCGGACGGCGCGACAGCACCACGATGCGATCAGCAAGCCGCACCGCTTCTTCCAGATTATGCGTAATATAGACCGCGCCCATCGTGCCGTCGGCGAGCAGGCGGATGAAATCCTCCATCAGCAATTCGCGCGTCTGCGAATCCAGCGCCGACAGCGGCTCGTCCATCAACAGGATCGCCGGCCGCACCGCCAGCGCCCGCGCGATGCCGACGCGCTGGCGCATGCCGCCGGACAATTGCTTCGGATAGGCGCCGCAAAAATCCGATAGCCCGGTGCGGCGCAGCGCATCGTCGACGACAGTTTTCCGCGCAGCGGCGTCGAGCGCGGTGTGAACCAGCGGAAATTCGACATTGGCTTCCACCGTGCACCACGGCAGCAGCGCGAAATCCTGGAACACGAAGGTCAGCGGATTGAGGCTTTCGGCCGGCGGTGCGCCGCGCAGTTCGGCCTGTCCCGCGCTCGGCCGCAGCAACCCGCCAAGGATCGACAGCAGCGTGCTCTTGCCGCAGCCGGACGGCCCGACGATCGCGACCACCTCGCCGGCGGCGACGGTGAACGACACGCGGTCGAGCACGTCGAGCTTGCCGAAGCGATGGCTGATTTGGTCGGCGATCAGGTCCATGTGGTTCCCAGTTCGATGTTAGCCCCATCAATCCGCCTTCACATATTCCTTCGCGATGATCGCGTCAGCGTCAAATCCCTTGTCGACAAAGCCCTGGTCCTGCAGCCAGCCGATCTGGTTGGCGACATTCCTGACGTCGAGCTTGCCCTCGGGATCGATATACGCGCAATTGCCAACCACCTGCTCCACCGGCAAATTGGTATATTTGGCGATGATCTCGAGCAGCGGCTTGGTCTTGTCGTTGATATCGGCCTTGCCGTCCTTCACCGAGGCCAGGATCACGTCGTGATATTCGCGATCGGCCCGCGCCAGCGCCGCAAGGAGTTTTGTCACCAGCGGCTTGCTGGTCAGCGTCTTCGGCGAGGCGAACACCGCACCCAGTTGCCACGGCGTTTCGTCGCCGACCCAGCCGAGCAATTTCGCGCCGCCGGAATCCACCAGCGCCCGCGCGGTCGAGATCGGCAACAAGGCCGCATCGACGGTCTCGCCCTTCAGCGCCGCGGCGGCATTGGACAGCGACTGCAGCGGCATGATCTTCACATCCGCCAGCTTGAAGCCGTATTTGTCGGCGAGCAGCCCAAGCGAATAGTGAAAGCTGGAGCCGACCTGCGTCACCGCGATGCGTTTGCCCGCGAGATCCTTCGGCGTCTTCAGCCCGGCCGCATAGGCGTTATTGGCGGCGAAATAGCCGATCAGGGGATAGCCCGCCTTCTCGCGGCTCATGCCGCCGATCACCTTCAGCGTGCCCTTGCCGGCGAGATTGTAGAGCCCGGCCGTGAAGGCGGTGATGCCGAAATCGACATCGCCGGAGGTCGTCGCCACCGCGATCGGCTGCGCCGCGTCGAAGAATTTCAGCTCGATATCGAGCCCGGCCTCGCGGAAATAGCCCTTGTCCTGCGCGATGAAAACCGGCGCCGAGGACGACAGCCGCAGCACGCCGATTTTTGCTTTCAGCACATCCTCGGCGCGGGCGATCCCGCCTGCCGCCATCGCCACCATGCCCGCCAGCGCCAGCCGCGCAAACATCCTCATCCGGCTTCCTCCGTAACGCTTACAGGCCGTCGGGTAGGGATTGATCCCGCCCGATGAACGCGCCCTGTTGCTTCAGCATCTGTTGCAGCTTTTCAACCGCGATGTCCCGCGGAATCGTATTCCCCGACAGCGCCAATGACGCGGCGAGGCCCGCCGCCTCCCCCATCGCAAAGCAGGCGCCGGAGACCCGCGCCGCCGACTGGCCCTCATGGGTCATCGAGGCGCAGCGTCCGGCCATCAGGAGATTGTCGATGCCCTCAGGCACCAGCATGCGATACGGCAATTCGTTGAAGCCGCGCGATTCCGGGATCGGCGGGAACTTGAACACGACATCGCCGGCGACATGCTGCTCCATCGGCCAGCCGTTGACGCCGATGGAATCCTGAAACGAGGCGCAGCCGAGCACGTCCTCGCCCGACAGCATGTAGCCGCCGATCACGCGCCGCGTCTCGCGGATGCCGAGCTGCGGCGGCAGATCGACGATGTAGGATTTTTCAAAACCCGGCACGGTGCGCAGGAATGCGAACGCCTCGACCGCCTGCCGCCGCCCCTCGATTTCGCCGCGCGTCATCTGGTCCGGATCGATCCCGCTCACCGCGCTGCCGTCCTCGCGCGCAAGCTGGGTGAAATTGACCCGCCACTCGATCGCCGAGCGCTGCGGCCGCACGATCGCGGTCTTGCGCGGGAAATGATGCGTGCCCGCGGCCTCGGCCTTTTCCATCAGCATTGGAATGGTCCGCCAGGCATCGCCCGCCTTCTCGGGGTCGATGCCGTTGAGGCGGAACATCATCGAGGGGTACATCATGCCGCCGGCATTGTCGCCGACCTCAAAGGGCGCCCCCGCCCAGGCCGCGAGATCGCCGTCGCCCGAGCAATCGAGGAAGATGCCGGCGCGTATCGCCTGCCGCCCGGCCTTGGTCTCCACCATCAGCGCGTCGATGCGCCGCGCGTCGCCCATCACGGCGCCGGCGCCCAGCGCGTGAAAGAGGATGTCGACCTTGTGCGCGGTCAGGAGATCATCCGCCGCGATCTTGTAGGCGGCGGTGTCGTAGGCCTGCGCAAGGATCTTGCCGAGGATCAAATGCGGCGCGTTGAGGCCGTCCAGCCGGTCGATCCGCGCCAGCAGGTCGGAGGCGACGCCCTGCACCACCCGGTGCATCTCGCCGTGGACATTGGCGTGCAGCCCGCAAAAATTGGTAACGCCGGCAGCCGTGCCCATGCCGCCGAGAAAGCCGTAGCGCTCGATCAGCAGCGTGCGGCGGCCGGCGCGAGCGGCAGCAACGGCGGCGGCAATGCCGGCCGGCCCGCCGCCGAGCACCGCGACTTCGTATTCGCCATAGAGCGGGACTTCGCGGGCGGGCTCGATGATGGTTTTGACAGGCAAGCGCAACTTCCCGGGATCGACACTGGAGGCCGAGGCCTCCCGACCCATCCTAGCTAGCGCGCCGCGCTGAACGGCTCAAGTTCCGACCCGCAGCGGCGAAGCCAACTTTCGTAGCGCCGCGATCACCGACAGCGCGGTGATGCGGCCCGTCTTGGGATTCTCCGACGGAATGTTCTCGATCGACATCGAGAACGAGGCAGAATCGGAATCCACCCTGATCTGGTGGCAGTTCCGCGTCACCGCCGGATCGGCCCAGATCTCGATCGTGGTGCGATCGGGGCCGATGCCTGCGAGCGACAGCGCCGCCACGACATTGACGTTGGCCGGAAACGCCGCCGCCGCATCGCGCGCCGAACCATTGAAGACACGGAGCGCCGAACTCAGCCCCTCCACGGAAATGCCGTTCTCCACTAGGTAGGGCGCGCCGGCGAGACCGCGAGGCGGCTTGCGCGTCACCATCTGCACCGAATGAATGATGCCTTCGGCGGCGGCCGACACTGCATCGAATCCGATCAGCGCTCCGGTCGGCACGATGATCTGGCCGCCATGCGCCCGCGCGAGATCGACGAGTTCAGGACGCGGCAGCAGCGCGCTGGAACTGAGCACCATCACCTGCTTTCCCGCGCCCAGCATCGGCCGGCAGATCTGGTCGAGGATCGCAGCCGGCGCACATTCGACGGCGAGGTCGGCATGGCCGGGCAGTTCATCGAGCGAAACCAGCGCCGCGCTGATGCCCTCGGCATCGAGCCACGCCTGCGCTTTCGCACGGTCCCTCGTCGCAATTGCCGCGAGCGACAGGCCCGGCAGCCCCTGCGCCATCTTACGCGCCACGGTTCGGCCGATCTCGCCCAGCCCAGCGATGGCGATACGTTTGGTTGGCAAATCTGATACTCCGGTAGCTGATGCCGTACAGCGGCAGGTCGAAGCGACTATGCGCTCTTCCCCCAATTCGCCGCGCGCTTCTCGGCGAACGACGCCAGCCCCTCCGACGCCTCTTTGGTCTGCCGCCGCGCCGAATGCATCTTCACCAGCCGTGCATAGGCCGCGTCGTCGACCGCCATGCCGCCGAACGAGCTTTCCAGTGCCAGCGCCTTGGTCTCTGCCAGCGCTTGCGGCCCGTTGGCGAGCAGTTGCTCGACGACCTTGGCGCCCGCCGTCTCCAGATCGGCCAGCGGCACCACCTCGTGCGCCAACCCGATGCGCCGCGCCTCCTCGGCGCCGAACCGTTCGCCGGTCAGCGCGTAGCGGCGCACCTGGCGGACGCCGATGGCGTCGCAGAGTTGCGGGATGATGATCGCCGCCGTCAGGCCCCAGCGCACTTCTGTGATCGAGAACATCGCATTGTCGGCGGCGATCACGACGTCGCAGGCCGAGATCACGCCGGTGCCGCCGCCGAAACAGCCGCCCTGCACCAGCGCCACCGTCGGGATCGGCAGCGTGTTCAGCCGCTGCACCGCCTCGAACGTCGCGCGCGATACCGCCTCGTTCTCCTCGATCGATTTCGGCCGCACACCGTTGATCCATTTCAGGTCGGCGCCGGCCTGGAAATGCTTGCCGTTGCCCTTGAGCACGACGACGCGAAGGTTCGGCTTCCTGCCGAGATCGTCCATCGCCGCAAGCACGCCGCCGATCAGCCCGCCGTCATAGGCATTGTTCACCTCGGGACGATTGAGCGTGACGGTCGCGACACCGCGGGCGTCGAGATTCCACAGGACGGGATTGGCAGTCATTCGGTGGCCTCATTGTTCGGCATTCTTGTTATGCCGAACAATAGGCCGGGATCGCAGGCGATGTCACGGCCGCCGAATTACCAGCGGCCGTAGCGCCGCCGATCTGCCCGGTCCGCCACAGAGGTCCGCCGCGGGCCGATCGCCTCGAACTGGGCCTTCTGCTCGTCGGTCAGCGTCGCGTAGAAGCCGTCAAGCGCCGACCGGACCTGCTTGACCGCATCCAGCATGACGTCCAGCCGCTTGCCGGTCGCCGCGAGCCGTGCGGTCGGCGTCGCGGCTTCATCAGGCTTGCACGAGGTGGCCAGCATTTCGGCCGCCCTGGCGCTGGCGTCCTGCAGCGCCGTCAGCTTGCCGCGCTGCGCCTCCGTCGGGTGCAGTCTCGTCTCGATTTCCTCGGCCGGCCATTGCAGGTTCGAGGATTGCGTGACCTCGCAGGGCCGCGCCAATGATCGGCTACGGCGCCGCTCGGTTCTTCGTTCCTGATCTTCGGCAACCGCGTTCAGCCGCGCCTTCTGCTCGTCGTTCAACAGGCCGTACAGCTTCTCCAGCGGCGGCTGCACGGTCGCGACGCCGGCAATCATCGCCTCGATCCGCTGCTGCATCGAGGCCAGCCGGCCGGACGCCGTCAGCGCGATCGAGGACGGGCACGCCGCCTTGATCTTCTGGGCGGAAGTCACCGACGCATTGGCGAGATCGTCGAGCGCTGCGCGCTGCACCTCGGTCGGCTCGATCGCCTGCGCGATCAGGTCGATCGGCAGCCCTGCGATTTCGCGGCTGTCCTCGCCGCACAACAGCGACAGCCGGTCCGGCCCGCCGGAAGAATCCCGCGGCGGCAAGTAGCCCGACAGGCCCCGATAGTCGTACGGCCCGAACAGGCCGGCATAGATGTCGTCGTAGCCGTAGTACCAGAACGGCGCGCCGACGCGCGGTCCCCACAGCGCATAATCATAGATGTCGAAATAGGCGAACGGCCAGAACAGCGGCCCGACCCAGCCATATCCGCCATTGCCATGCCGCCACCAGCCGCCCCTGCCGCGGCCGTAGTGCCATCCTGCCAGCGCCGCGCCTGCGGTGACGCTGGCGCGCATGGCCGGACTGTGCAGGGCGGCGGAATAGCGATAGTGGCGAGCGAGCGCGCGAGAACTCATCGCACGGCCGCCACCTGCGTAATTCATGCGCGGTGACGAAAATGATCGCGGCGCGGAAAACGAACGGTGTGATCTGGCATGGAAGTGGCCGCCACCATGATGCCGGCCGCCGAAATGGTGCCCGTGGCCTCCGCCACGATGGCCGCCGCCGTGATGACCGCCATGGTGACCGCCGCCATGACCGCCGCCGTGGCCGCCGCCATGACCGCCGCCGTGGCCGCCTTTCGCGATCGCGAAGTCTGCGATCGTCAGCGCTGCTGCGAAGACAATCGCGGCAATTCCGACTGCGATCCTTGACATGGCACGTTCCTCACCGTTACCCGTCCCATTGCCGTTATGCCGCGAGCGTGACGGCTTGCGGATGAACACCCACTGAACGGCGGGGGTTCCCACGCTACCAAGGCCGCGCCTTCCGCAATCCGCCCTGTGCGGCAGGCCGGTTGCGCCCGGGCCGCGCTTCGTGAAGACTGAGAACGCCATTCCCTCCCGACAGGATCTTCTCGTCCCATGCGGATTTGCGTTTTCGGTGCCGGCGCCGTCGGCAGCCATTTTGCGGTGCGGCTCGCGCGTGCGGGACATGACGTTTCCTGCGTGATGCGGGGCGCACATCTGGATGCCGTGAAAGCCGGCGGATTGACGCTGCGGGTCAGAGATGGCGAGTTCAAGGCGAAGGTGCGCGCATCCAGCGATCCCGCCGCGCTCGGCCCGCAGGACGCCGTGATCTGCACGCTGAAGGCAACCGGCCTGCCGAGCCTCGCAGACAGTTTGCAGCCGCTGCTCGGCGACGATACTGCCGTGGTGTTCGCGCAGAACGGTATTCCCTGGTGGTACGATATCGGGCTTTCGCCGAAACATCCGCCGGTGCCCGATCTGGCCTTCCTGGACCCCGGCGGCCGCCTGCGCGCGGCGATCCCGAAGGAGCGCATCGTCGGCGGCGTGGTGTTTTCATCCAATGAAGTCACAGCCCCAGGGATGGTCGCGAACCTGTCGCCCGAGCGCAACCGCCTCCTGATCGGCGAATGCGACGACCGCGCCAGCGCGCGCGTCGCAAAACTCCGTGCCGCCCTGAACGAGGCTTCGATCGAGTCGCCCGATGTCGCGCAGATCAGGGAGACGATATGGTCGAAGCTCCTCACCAACATGTCGATGTCGGTGCTGTGCCTCCTGACCGGGCTGACCGCGCGGGCCGTGCGCGACGATCCTGATCTCGCCGACATCGTGCCGCGCCTGCTGGATGAGGCCAACAACGTCGCGCAGAGCTGCTTTCCGGAAGTCAAGCGGGTGACGCGCACGGGTCCCGCGCCGGACCACAAGCCATCGATCCTGCAGGATTACGAACTCGGCCGCGCCATGAAGATCGATGTGCTGGTCCGCGCGCCCGCCGCGTTTGCGCGCGCTGCCGGGCTTTCGACACCGACGCTCGACATGCTCGGCGCGCTCGCCACCCGCCAGGCGCGCGAAAAGGGGCTCTATCAGGGATAGCCGGGCTCCCTGGCGCGAAGCCCGATCAGATCGCCTGCAATCCCAGCCGCTGAAACAGTTTTCGGTCAGCCTCGTGTTCCGGGTTGCCGGCCGTCAGCAGGGTGTCGCCGACGAAGATCGAGTTGGCGCCCGCAAGGAAGCAAAGCGCCTGCGTCTCGTCGCTCATCGCCGAACGACCCGCCGAGAGGCGGACATAGGATGTCGGCATCATGATGCGCGCAAGCGCTACGATCCGGACAAACTCGATCGACCCGATCGGCGCCGCTTCCGCAAGCGGCGTGCCGGCGATCGGAATCAGCATGTTGATCGGAACGCTCTCCGGCGGCTCCGGCAGGTTTGCCAGCGTCACCAGCATGTCGACGCGGTCGGCTTCCTGCTCGCCCATGCCGAGAATACCGCCGCAGCACACTTTCATGCCGGATTGCCGGACGTTTTCCAGCGTGTCGAGGCGATCGGAAAATGTCCGCGTCGACGTTACCTGCGGATAATAACTCTCCGACGTATCGATATTGTGGTTGTAGTAGTCGAGGCCTGCCGCGCAGAGTCGATCCGATTGCGCACGGTCAAGCATCCCAAGCGTCATGCAGGTTTCGAGCCCGAGCGCCTTCACCGCGCCGACGATTTCAACGATGGCGTCCATGTCTCTCGGCTTTGGATTGCGCCATGCGGCGCCCATGCAGTAGCGCGTCGCGCCGCCGTCCCGTGCTTTCCGCGCCTCCGTGACGATCCTTTCGACATCCATCAGCTTCGAGGCGGCAAGCCCGGTCGAGTGATGGGAGGACTGGCTGCAATAGCCGCAATCCTCGGGGCAGCCGCCGGTCTTGATGTTGAGCAGCTTGCTCAGTTGCACGCGGTTGGGATCGAAATTCTGACGATGAACGGATTGCGCCCTGAACAGGAGATCGTTGAAGGGCAGCTTGTAGAGCGACCATGCGGCCTCTCGCGACCAGGCGGCCGAACCAGCAGGCGGCATCGCGGCCGTCATCGTCTCATCCCGTACGTCGAGCATCCTTCGATTCTCCAGATTGTCGGATCAGCGCGTCATGGCACGGCGGCGCGGCCGGCACCAGCATTGCCGCAGCGCGCGTGCAAAAAGTCGACCGCTCACGCAATCGGACATTGACCACACAGCGGCGGCCATATCACTCTGGCTGCTACCAAGAAAAAGAAACAGGTGGGAGCCGAGCATGCACATCAAAGGCAAGGTCTGCGTCGTCACGGGCGCTGCGAGCGGGATCGGCGAAGCGGTGGCGCGGGCCTACGCGGAAGGCGGCGCCCGCGGCGTCGTTGTCGCCGACCTGAAGACGTCGCGGGACAGACTGGCGAAAGTCGCAGGCGATATCGATGGCCTGGCGATTACGGCGGATGTCGGGCTGGAAGAGGACATCAAGGCGCTGATCGCCGCGGCCGAGGACAAATATGGCGCGGTCGACGTATTCTTTTCCAACGCCGGCCTGTCGCGCAAGGGACAGGAGACCGCCTCCGACGCCGACTGGGACGTGAGCTGGCGCGTCCATGTCATGAGCCATGTGTTCGCCGCGCGTGCGCTGGTGCCGGGCATGATCGCGCGCGGCTCCGGCTACCTGCTCAACACGGCCTCCGCGGCAGGCCTGCTGGCGTCGCTTAACTCGATGCCGTATGGCGTGACGAAGAATGCGGCGGTGGCGCTCGCCGAGCATCTCGCCATTCAATATGGCGACCGCGGCATCCGCGTCTCCGTGCTGTGTCCGCAATCGGTGCAGACCGGCATGACGACGCCCGGCCCCAGCGCCGCGCGGGTCGACGGCGTGCTGCAGCCGCCGGACGTGGCGCGGATGGTGATCGAGGCGATGGCGGAAGAACGCTTCTTGATTTTGTCGCACCCGCAGGTCGCGGAATACATGCTGCGCAAGGCTTCCAACCGCGACCGCTGGCTCACCGGCATGCGCCGCCTGCGCGACAAGATCTATGGTGGGCCGGCCTCCGTGTAACCGCCGTCATTGCCTGCGACAAACGCAAAGCGCTTGTGCAAGGGATTCGGTCATTGAGCTGGTCGTGTTTGGATTGACGATCAGGATTTAGGTCATGGACATATCGTGGCCGGGATGATGCGGAGCGCAACTGCATCCCGTCGTCCCGGCCAGGCGAAGCGCGAGCCGGGACCCATACGCCGCGGCCTGCGGAATGGGCACGAGGAGAGACGGCTTCCTTCAACCACGCACCCCTGTGGTCATGGGTCCCTGCGTTCGCAGCGACGACGACCTAGCCGCCGAGGGTCGTCTCCACCCACGCCGCGAACGTATCCAGCGCCTCGCCCAACATCTCGCGGTCATTCCGCCCCGAACTCTTCAGCACATGGAAGGAATGATCGGCCCCTTCGAGCAAATGCAGCGTCGCGCGCGACCCCAGACCTTTCACAACAGGCTCGAGCAGGCTCAATTCCGCCAGCGCATCGCGCGTGCCCTGCAGGAACAGCATCGGCAGCCCGACGTCGGCAAGATGCCCGGCGCGATCGCTCGCGGGCTTGCCGGCCGGATGCAGGGGAAAGCCGAGAAAGGCGAGCCCGCGTACGCCGGGCAGGGCCTCCGCCGCCTGCGCCTGCGACGTCATCCGTCCGCCAAACGATTTGCCGCCCGCGATCAGCGCCAGCGCGGGGCAGCGGCGCGCCGCTTCCGCAACCGCGGCCCGCACCGCGGCGTGCGCAACCTTCGGCGCATCGGGCCGCTTGCTGCCCTTCTCCATATAGGGAAACTGATAACGCAGCGACGCAATGCCCCGCTCGGCAAGGCCGGCGGCGACCCCCTCCATCGACGCATGACTCATGCCGGCGCCGGCCCCATGCGCGAACGCGTAAACTGCGCGCGGCTGCGGCGGCCGCATCAGCAGCCCCGACACCGCCTCGCCGGGGCCGATCTCAATTCGCAGCCGCTCCGCCAATTCTGCCGTCATGTGATCTGTCTGACACTCTGCCGCATCATCGCAACTCTATACTGGAAAACAGCCGGGGCTGCCTCACCGAGGCCCCACGGCGCTGGATTCATGGACAGACACAGGGTGCCACTATAGGGTGGAATCTTACTAGTTCGCACGCCGAGGATGATTCGTTTTCCAGCGCCTTTTGATAACAGACCGATATTGCGCGCCGACAGCGCGGTTTTGAAGAGGGGGCAGGCCATGCGTGGCAAGACGATTGCGAAAATTGTGATCGGGCTGGCGGTCGTCGGCATCGGCTACGCCGCCTTCAAGGACGACATCGCCAAGCTCTGGCAGGATCTTCACGTCAGGATCGTGGAGCGTCCGGCGCCGAAGAAGACGGTGTGGCTCGACCAGGGGATCGCGAAGGACAAGCTGAGCTGGTTCTACCACGCCGACCAGGGAACGCGGACCTTCGGCTTCCCCTACAAGTGGCTCATGGCGCTCGAGCAGCCGACGATTTCCTGGGTGCCGTTCACCGACGTCGGTCTCTTCAGCGACCCTGCCTATCTCGATCGCTACGGCTTCATTGCCGATACCGTCATCCCCGGCAAGGAGACGCTTCCGATCGGCTTTGCGATAGGCAAGCCGATGCTCGATCCGACCGGCGCGATATGGCGCAATCCGCGAACCAAGCAGGAGATGGAAGGTGTCGGCCTGACCTGCGCGGCCTGCCACACCGGCAGCTTCACCTTTAAGGACACCGCCGTCGTCATCGATGGCGGGCCCGCGCTCACCAATCTCTTCGCGATGAAGCAGGGCATGGGCATTTCGCTGGCGCTGACGCGGTACTGGCCCGGCCGCTTCGGCCGCTTCGCCGACCGCGTCCTGGGGCCGGACTCCAGTGTCGACGACCGCGAGGCGCTGAAGACCCAACTCGACCAGGTTCTCGCCCAGTACAAGCAGGTCAAGAATCTCGAAGAACGCGTCGCCTCCCACAGCATCGTCGAAGGCTACGGACGGCTCGATGCGCTCAACCGGATCGGCAACCAGGTGTTTTCGATCGACCTGAAGAAGCCGGAAAACTACGCCGGCTCCTCCGCGCCGGTACACTTCCCCCGGATCTGGAACACGCCGTGGTTCGACTGGGTTCAGTATAACGGCTCGATCATGCAGCCGATGGTGCGCAATGCCGGCGAATCGCTCGGCGTCTCCGCGGAGCTCAACCTGACCGATCCGTCGAAGGGCCTCTACAAATCGAGCGTCGACGTGAAGTCGCTCGACGCCATGGAGATGATGATCAAGGGCAACAAGCCGCCGAACGCCGCGGACGGTTTCTCGGGACTCAGATCGCCGAAATGGCCGGCCGACATTCTGCCCGCGATCGACCAGAAACTCGCCGACAAGGGCGCTAAACTCTACGAGACCCATTGCCAGGAATGCCACCGCCCGCCGATCACGAGCGCAGCGTTCTACGATTTCAACAACAAGGACTGGTGGACCAGGAACCAGAACGGCGAAGCGATCCTCAAGGTGGAGAACATCCCGATCTCGCATATCGGCACCGATCCGGCGCAGGCGGCGGACATGATGGCCCGTACGGTCTCAGTGCCCGAAAATCTCGGCATCAAGAACCCCGGCTTTGCGTTCGCGCTCGGCGAACTCGTCGAGAAGACCGTCAACACCATCTACGACCAGACCAGGCCGCCGATGAGCGAGGCGGATCGCAAGCGGATCGACGGCTACATGCCGAACGAACTCCGCGGCGAACTGGCCTACAAGGTGCGTCCGCTGAACGGCGTCTGGGCGACGCCGCCCTATCTGCACAATGGCTCGGTGCCGACCATCGACGATCTGCTCGGCGATCCGGAGCAGCGGCCGAAGAAATTCTATCTCGGCAGCCGCGAATACGACGAGGTGAAGGTTGGTTACAAGAACATTCCGATGACCAACGCCTTCGAATTCGACACCTCGATTCGCGGCAACTCGAATCGCGGCCACGAATTTCGCAAGGATTTCAGCAAGGACAAGGCAATCAAGGGCGTGATCGGGCCGGCGCTGTCGGCGGATGATCGCAAGGCGCTGATCGAGTATCTCAAGACGCTTTGAGTTCGCAGGCACGCCACCGCGACCGGGCATTGCCCGGTCGCCATCACAAATGAATCGTTTGTGGCGAGCGCCTACCGGCTCGCCACCAGCCGCAGGCCCGGCTTGATCGTTTCTTCGAGTTCGGACTTGAGCCGGTGCACGCGCGGATCGCCCGAGCGCGCGGCGCACACCGCGAATTGATTGACCGATCGCTTGAGTGCGTGCCGCTCTTCCGCCGTTCGCGTCACCTGCGGGCTGGACAGCCTCAGCACCATGCCGCCGAGTTGCACCAGCACGTCGTCCAGCGCCCGATCCATTCCAGCAAACTGATTCATCGCACCACTCCCTCAAAAGGAGTAATGAGCCGCGCGCCGGTCCGTTCCCCGCGCGCCCGCTTACGGATAATGTCCGGTAAACGGAGGGCAATTCTATCAGCGCTTTCAGCGCGTCCGGTTGCGGGAACCATTACCAATTGAAGGAAATCGGCAAGGCCGTCCGGCAACAGGGCTGCCCGGCGAATGGCGCAATTGCCGTGACCCGGCCCGTTACCTACACTCCCGCCCTACTTCAGATGAGGCTTCGCATGATTCCGCCGCTCGATCCCGTCGTTGCCCAGATCATCCCGCTTTTGCCGCTGCGCGATCCCGCGGCGATGACGCCGCAGACCTGCCGCGACGACCTGCGCGCATTGGCCGCGGCGCGTGCGGCGGTGCCGCCGCCGCCGGTTGCAAGCGCGGAAGACATCAAGGTGAAGGGTGCGGCCGGCTTCCTCAACGCGCGGGTCTACCGGAACGCGACCGGGAAATCCCCGACCGTCGTATTCTTTCACGGCGGCGGCTGGGTCGCCGGCGATCTCGAGACCCATGACCGGCAGGCGCGCTGGCTTGCGATCGAGACCGGCGCGGTCGTCGTCTCCGTCGACTATCGCCGCCCGCCCGAGGTGCGCTTTCCCGGCGCGTTCGAGGACGCCTTCGCGGCGACGAAGGATGTCATTGCCCGCATCGCCGAGTTCGGCGGCGATGCCGCGCGCCTCGGCGTCGCCGGAGACAGCGCCGGCGGCAATCTCGCAGCGAGCACCGCCCTCGCCTGCCGCGACGCCGGCATCAAGCTCGCGGCGCAAATGCTGGTCTATCCCGTCATCGACGTGCTCGGCAATTTCGCCGATGCAGCCGAGAATGCGCGCTTTCCCTCGCGCACCGAGAACGCGGACGGCTATTTCCTGACCCGCGCGACCATGGAATGGTTTTCCGGACACTATCTCGAGGATCGCGCCCACGGCGCCGACTGGCGCGTGTCGCCGCTGCGCGCCAGCAATCTCGCAGGCCTCGCACCCGCGGTCGTCTGCACCGCCTGGTTCGATCCGCTGCGCGACGAAGGCAAGGCCTATGCGGATGCGCTGAAGGCCGCCGGCGTGCCGACCAGCTATCATGACGGCCTCGGCCTGATCCACGGCTATTTCGGCCTCGGCGAGACGTCCGAGACCGCCAGGCGCGAGGCGCAACGCGTCCGCGCCGGGTTCAAGATGCTGCTGGACAAGGGCGCGTAGCGAGGCGCCGCGCCGTCCCGGCGTGAAGCGACCGGCCGTTCACACGGTTTCGATCGTCACCTGATCGGCGAGGCGCGCGACTTCGTCAGGCCGGCATAATTCCGTTCCCGGATGGATCAGCGCCGCCGCGCCCGCGGCCACGGCCAGACGGAAGGCATCCGCGATAGCGGCCCCGCCGGCGAGCCGCCAGACCAGCGCGCCAAGGAAGCTGTCGCCGGCCCCGACCGCGCTCCGCGGCGTGATCGGGATCGGCGGCGCACGCAGGATGGCCTCGCGCGTCACCAGCGCTGCGCCAAGGTGGCCCATCGTCAAGGCCACCACCGCAGCTTTCTTCCGTTCAACCAGCTCACGCGCGGCGGTCTCCCATTCGTAGGCGTCGGAGGGTTCGCTGCCGCTCAATTCGCGCATCTCCCGCAGATTCGGCTTGATGAGGTCGACGCCCTCGGCCGTCGCTGCGGCGAGCGCCGGTCCCGACGTGTCGAGAATGAGCTTAGCGCCGCGCGGCTTCGCGATCCGCGCCACGCGCGCATAGAAATCGTCGGGAACGCCGTCAGGCAGGCTGCCGCTGGCGACCAGAAAGCGCGGAAACGGCTCGATCGCCGCAACCAGCTTCAGGCATTCCTGCCACTCGGTTTCGCCGAGCCGCGGCCCCGGCAGAATGAAACGGTACTGCTTGCCCGCGCCGATCTCGTCGACGAAGAAATTCTCGCGCGTTTCGGCCGCAATGCGCCAGGTGTGGCTGGTCACCCCTTCGGAATCGAGCAATTGCCGCAGCAGAATTCCGATCGCCCCGCCGACCGGGTAGATCGCACGGGCATCGCCGCCGAGCCGCCTGATCACCCGCGCGACATTGATCCCGCCCCCGCCGGGATCGCGCCGCTGCGTTCGGCCGCGCAGCTTGGCCACCGGCACGATCCTGTCGACAGCCGTCGAGAGATCAATCGCGGGGTTCGGGGTGATGGTGGCGATATCGGTCATCGGCTGTTTCAAACCGCGGCGATCCGCGCAAATGGACCCGAACGAGCTGGCGATCCCGGGAAGACTCGAACTTCCGACCTACGGTTTAGGAAACCGTCGCTCTATCCGGCTGAGCTACGGGACCGCGGACCTGCTGCAAGCAGGTGCTGGGCCGTTACATAGCAAAGCGGGCGCGACATCGCCAGCCCTTCGGACGGGGCCAAAGACGTGGATACCCGTGGCGTATCGCAACAGGCACCCATGCCGGGAACGGGTTAGATGTCAGCGCGTATCGATGCGTTGGTGTCGCAGCAAGAAGCCGGCAAAATGACTGCGTCCATCGTTCCCCGTTGCGACCGGCTGCCACCCGGCAGGGGTTGACGGTCCAACGCGCAAGACCGCGACTAGTTTCCAAAATGCGGGGCAATGCCGCCATCGCCAAAACTTCCGCAGCCGGCCGAGGAACATTCGCTCGCGCGTTCGGTTCTAGAAGCACCAATCAACCTTTCGAGGAGTGCTACATGCAGAAACTTTTCGCCGCGGCTCTTGTGAGCGCCGCCGTATTCAGCGTACCCGCCTATGCGCAGTCCCCGCAGACGGCTCAGCCCGCCGCGCCTGCCGCGACGACCGCCGGCTCGCATGAGAAGATGATGCTGAAGGGCGACTGGCGCGCATCCAAGCTGATGGGCCTCAACGTCTATAACGACGCCAATGAGAAGCTCGGCGACATCAACGAACTGATCGTGGACAAGAACGGCAAGGTCGCCGCTGTTGTCATCGGCGTCGGCGGCTTCCTCGGCATGGGCGAGCACGACATCGCCGTCTCCATGGACAAGCTGAAATTCATCGAGGAGCCGACCCGCACCAGCTCGACCGCACCGACGACGAAGGAAACAACGACCAGGGAAACGACGACCGGCGCGGCCACCAGCACCGCCACGACCGCGCGCGCCAACACGGCGACCGACTGGAAGCCCGACCACGCCATGATGAGCGCCACCAAGGATCAGCTCAAGGCGCTGCCGCAGTTCAAGTACTCGGACTACAACTAAAACGTCCGGCAGCTGAAACGATCAAGGCCCCACCTCGGGTGGGGCCTTTTTCGTGAGTGGATCGGGGATCAAGGCCCTTGTCGCCGATGCGCACCCCAATGCCCTGAGTCTCGATATTGTTCTTGCGAACGACGACCTGGCCCCGCGGCATGTTCGATGTCACGGCGCTTCCACGACCTGTACCGAGACCGCCATCCGGTCGAAGGCATCTGACGGTCCTTCCCATGAACCGGACAGGGGAGAAGCCTTCTCCTGTTCGCGCGACACGCCGACCGGGATATGTTCGCTGCTGACCAGCTTGTTGTTTGTGGGATCGAAGCCGCGCCATCCTGCGCCAGGAATGTAGATCTCGGTCCACGCGTGGGTCGCGCCATGCTGGCCCTCGGCCATCTGGATATAGCCGGTGACAAATCGCGCGCCGAAGCCCCAATATCGAGCGGCCTCCATCATGAACACCGCGAAGTCGCGGCATGTCCCACTGCCGCGCGTGAGGGTCTCATTCGGCAACTGAACCCCATACGCATCACGGGATTCGTATTTGAATGACCGATAAATGTGGGTGTTCAAATTGCTCAAGAGATCGGTCGTCTTGATGACTTGACCAGGCCGATAAAGATCCAGCAGCCACTTGTGGAGTATCGTGCCGTCGCAGGGATGGCTCGGCAGGCGATACGCCATCAGATCGATATGCTCCATCGAAAGTCAGAATGACGATGGAATTATCGTAGGCGTCGCGCAGCCAGCTTACCTCCGCTCTTGGTTCGACATTGACGTGCGCCCTCGCAATGTGGGCGTCGTGCCCCTCGCGGGGCCGCATCATCGCTCGATGAGGACCAAATGTGACGGGCTTCTTGTAGAAATACTCGGTCTTGTGGATGATGCGGATGCGTTTCATGAGGCAGTTCCTTTCGGCGGCACGCTGTCAGCACACGATCTCCCGCCAGTGCACCATGGTTGCCGCATTGCCCACTACCAGCAGGCCCGCAAATGAAATAGGCTTCCACGAGGCCTCAACCAATTCGCCCGACTGCAGCAAGGCATCATGACATCACCAGCCAATTCGCTTGTGGCACCGGATTTCCTGACGCTCACTCTCGGTCTGGTCGTCTATTTTTTCGGCGTGATCGTAACGCGAAAGGTCGCGTTTCTGCGCAATTACAACATCCCGGAGCCGGTCACCGGTGGATTTCTTGCGGCGGTTGCCCTGTGGGCCTTTCATGCCGCCACCGGCCGGGAAATCGGCTTCGAGATGATCGCCCGTGACAGGTTGCTGGTTATCTTCTTCGCGGCGGTTGGAATCAATGCCCGGTTGACCGATCTGCTCGCCGGCGGAAGAGCACTGGTCGTCCTGTGCGTGCTGACAACGATTTTCGTTTTTCTGCAGAACGTGATCGGAACGCTCGGCACTTCGCTGTTCGGCCTGCCCTCGGCCGCAGGCGTGATCATGGGCTCTATCGCGCTCGTCGGGGGACATGGCACGACAATCGCCTGGGCGCCCGCGATTGCGGCGGAGCATGGATTTCCTGCCGCGGTCGAAACCGGTACGGCGGTGGCGACCCTGGGTTTGATCATGGCGAGCCTTCTCGGCGGACCGGTCGCAAAATTCCTTATCGAGCGTCAAAAACTAGGCCCTGGGATTGCAGCGGCCGGCGCTGACGCGATAGCGCCTGAGGCGAACATCACGGCGATCGACAAGTACAGCTTGATGCATGCCCTGCTCATGGTCAATGTCGCCGTGATCCTTGGATATCTGGTGCACGGACCGATCACCGAGCTTGGCGTCAAGCTGCCGCTCTTCGTGCCGTGCCTCATCATGGGCATCGTATTGTCCAACACGATCCCTTTGATCTTTCCAAAGTTGCCGTGGCCCGCGCGCACGCCGTCACTGGAGCTCGTTTCCGACTATGCCCTCTCGGTATTTCTCGCGATATCGCTGATGAGCATGCAGCTCTGGACCCTCGTCGATATCGCTGGCCCGTTGCTGGTCGTCGTCGCCATGCAGGCGGTCGTGGCCGTAGCCTTCATCATCATGGTGCTGTTCCCGCTGCTCGGCCGCGACTACCAGGCCGCCGTCCTGAGTGCCGGATTCACCGGTCTTACCCTCGGAGCCACGCCGACCGCGATTGCGAGCATGACCGCCGTCACCGAGCACTACGGCCCGTCACCAAACGCGTTCATTATTTTGCCTCTGGTCTCCGCCTTTTTCGTCGACATCGTCAACGTGATCGCAATCAAGCTGTTTCTTGCTCTTTGATCAGACGCGCACGAACTCCTTCACGGAGTCCATGAAGCCTTAAGTCATCCGATCAGCATCCCCTTCGGCCGGCACTCGCGCGCCGGCCTTCGCGTGCCACTCGCCCCGCCCTACGCCTTGATGTTGTTCTCGCGCACGACCTGGCCCCAGATGCCGACCTGCCTGGCGAAGAAGGTGGAAAAATCCTTGCCGTCGGCAAGCAGCAGCGTCATCTGCTGGGTCTCCTGCAGCTGCGATGCCACGCTGGGCTCGCTCAAGATTTCCTTCACCGATTTCGCCATGCCGGCGATGATGTCGGGTGGGGTGTCCTTGGGCGCGAAGACGCCCCACCAGGCCAGCGTCTCGACATCGGGATAGCCCGCCTCGATCGCGGTCTGGGTGTCCTTGAGCACGGGCATTCGTTCGCGGCCCAATTGCAGGATCGGCCGCAACATGTTGGTGCCGAGCTGCGCGGTGATCAGCGCCGCCGATCCGATGATCATGTCGACATGGCCGCCGAGCACGTCGTTCATCGCCGGGCCGCCGCCGCGATAGGGTACGTGGGTGATCTCGACGCCGGCCTTCTTGCCCAGCACCGTCATCGCGAGATGGCCGAGCGTGCCGATGCCGACGGACGCATATTTCACCGCACCGGGATTCGCCTTGCAGGCCGCGATCACGTCGGCAAAATTCTTGTAGGGACGCTCCGCATTCGCCGCGACGACATAGGGCGCGGTGCCGACCAGGAACACCGGCACAAGATCCTTCTCGACATCGAGACCCGGCTTTTCCAGGATCGACGGAATCACCGCGTGCGAATCAAACGTCACCAGGAATGTCGCGCCATCGGGCGCGCTCTTGGCGACCTGGATGGCGCCGAGCGAACCGGCGGCGCCGGACTTGTTCTCCACCAGAACGGTGCGGCCGAGCCTGGTTTGCAGATGCGACTGCAGCAGCCGCGCCAGCGCGTCGGTGGAGCCACCCGGCGGAAACGGCACCACCAGCGTCATGTTCTTGGCCGTCTGCCCCAGCGCCGGCGTCACCACAAACGCGGCCGATGCCGCAAGCAGATTGCGTCGTGTAATCTTCACCTGAACTTTCCTCCCGATGACGCCTGCGATCTTGTTTTTGTTCGCAGGCTTTATCTATGTCCCGAAGCCGGACCCGGCTTTCTTATACTCGGGCCGCGGCGGGCTGAAAATGTCAAGCACACGCGCCCCGTCGGGTCCTGCCCGCATGGTGTGCGGAACGTTACCGGGCGTGCGCCAGAAGTCGCCCTTCTTCACCGCTATCTCCTCCCCGCCCTGAACGCGGATCGCGGAGCCGTCGAGCAGCACGCCCCATTGCTCCTCGGGGTGATGATGCAAGGTGCCTTGCGCGTTCGGCCCGAGCGTCACCACGGAGAGCATGGCCTGCTCGCCGGAAAAGATCCGCGTCGTGACGCCGGCGGCGAGTTCGCGAAACAGGCCGTCGGCCGGGTTGTCGAGATTGTGAAACTCGTCCTTCTGACTCATGATTCCTCCGTCAGGCTTCAAGACACGTCGGGCTTCAGGACTTGCCGTAGCTGCCCTGGTAGCGGCCTTCGCGAATCGAGATGATCGTTTGTTCCTCGCGCGCGATCTGGGCGCGCACCGCTTCCAGCAGGCTGGCCGCCACAGCAGTGGGAAACGACACCACGCCGTCCTCGTCGCCGACCACGATGTCGCCGGGCGAGATGACCGATCCGCCGATCGAAACCGGCACGTTGATCTCGCCCGGGCCGCTCTTGTAGGGGCCGCGGTGGATGGCGCTGCGCGCAAAGCAGGGAAACTCCGAGGCCGCGAACGAGGCGACGTCGCGGATCGCGCCGTCGATCACATAGCCGACGGCGCCCCTGTATTCGGCGATATTCTTCATGATCTCGCCGACCAGCGCCCGCGACTCATCGCCCCCGCCATCGACCACGATCACGTCGCCGGGGCCGGCCAGTTCGAGCGCCCGGTGGATCGCCAGATTGTCCCCCGGCCGCGTGCGCACGGTGAAGGCGACGCCGACCAGCTTGCCGCCGCGATGGAAGGGCCGCAGGCCGACCGCTCCCGGCAGCCGGGCAAGATTGTCTGAAATGACCGAGGTCGGCGCGCCCCTGAAGGCCTCGATCAGGTCGGGCGCGGGCTTCGGCACGCTGGTCATGGCTGTCGTGATGCTCATGCAGACTGTTTCCCCCTTGTGCCTTGAACCAGGCCGTTTTCAGCCATCAAGCCTTTTCAGCCATGCCGCATGGCGCGGCCACTTGAATTGTTCCGTTGCCGCAAAACCAATAGCATTCCGCAGGAGCAGCTATAATGGATTTGCAACACACCATGCGGCAGTCCTGCGACACCTTATCATCGGGTTCCACGGGCAAGCCACGGCCGCAACGTGAAATCGCGCTTGCCTGGCCACACCTGTTAATATCAGTTTAACCAGACCATTCGACGCTACGATCGGATTCGACGATTCAAACCAATCGCTTCACAATGCCATTTCAGAACCTTTCGCCTTCACCGGCGCTCTCGATCGTTGAGTTTTCCGACATCGACGCCTTCCGGCCGGTCGAGTTCGTCGCGGAAGCTCGCAGCGTGCCGCTCAGCCTTGCGAATTTTCATACGGCGCGCGCAATCGTGCAGTTGCCGCATTGCCAGATCGGCGTGCTCTCCTCGTTTCCGCGCATCATCGATGTCAGCTACCGCTCCGCGCAGGGCGTTGTCATCTTCCAGCTCAAGGACGCCCACGAAGTATCGGTCAACGGTCTCACCGTGGACCGTCCGACCTTTGTCGGCATGCGCGGCAATGTGGATCTGCAATTCGTCGAGCCGCACGGATCACTGCACGCCATCATCACCTTGGGGCCCGCCCTGCGCGACCGTGAATGGCTCGATACGCCGGACGAGTTATGCGCGTTCACGCCGCTTGCCGACGACCTGGCGACGGTTCGATCGGCCACCACGCGCATTCTGCAGATGGCTTCCGCCCGGCCAGACCTGTTTCAGGAGCCGAATTCGGCGCTCACCATTCAGGAAGGCCTGTTGCGCGCGATCGATGAGATGTTCCGCGGCAGCAGGACGTCGGAATTGACGAACCGGATTGCCAGCCGCGGCTATTGCCGTCTCGTGCGCATCATCGACGAGTATGTCGCCTTCCATGCCGCCTCGGCGATCTACAGCGCCGACCTTGCCGAAACATGCGGCGTGTCGGTGCGAACGCTGGGCACCGCGGTCGCGACCGTGCGCGGCATGAGCCTGCACCGCTATTTGCGTCTCAAGCAACTCTGGTCGGCCCGCGGCCAGCTCGTGAAAGGATCCGACGCCGTCACCGTGACGTCGTGCGCGCGCGCCAACGGCTTTCATCACATGGGCGAATTCGCCAGGCTCTATCGCGCGACCTTCCACGAAACGGCGTCGCGCACATTGGCCCGCGCCCGAGGTTCTGACTAATTGAGGCTCCGACTGATTCTTGCCACAATGTGGCGTACTTCTCCGGCCGCTCTAAGATGGCGCGGTTAGAATCGGTTCAACATCTCGCGCGCAGTCCTGCTTCGCCATTGGATTTCTTCAAATTTTCTAATGGCCTAGCACCGTGTTCCAGCGGTCACATGGCACAGGTAGAGTCTCAACACCAGCGGGAAAATCGTGCAATTTCGGCGTGACAGCGCTGCCAAAATGATGACAATCGACTCAAGCAAAGTTCCCAAGAGAATCGACAGGAAACTCTCGTCCGTGATCGCCTCACGTGCATCTTCATTTGTTGTAGCCACGATCGGCGGGCTGTTCGTGCTCGCGCCGTTGGCTGCGGATGCCCAGTGGTGGCGCAGCGCGCCGTATGACTTCGAATCCTGCGCCGACGTGGCCGAGCAGGCGAAGACCAAGGAAGAAAAGACGACGAAGCTCGCCGAGTGTAATGCGAAATACGCCGGCCGCCGCAAGTCCGGTGGCGGATACACCTATTACGACTTCATGCAGGACCGGACCTTCGACATCGCGGGCCCCAACCCGACGCCGGAAGAGCAGAAGAAGATCGACGAGCAATATACCGCCTATCTCGAGCGCGAGCGGCGCAATCACGCCGCGGCCCAGGCGGCCGCCAAGCAGGCAGAGCCGCCGGCGCAGGAGGTCCAGCAGGTCTCGCTGCGCGACGAGCCGATCTCCCCTCCACCGGTCGAATTCGAAAAGGTGCCGATACCGGTGGCAAGCCCGGTCAAGCAGGCCGCGCGCCTGCGGGCCGCCCATTGCGCCAAGAACCAGTTCTCCTGTGAATGGCCGCGGCTCTCCGAGAGCCTCAACGGGCTGAAGCGGATTCTGAATCCGCAGCAACAACCGCAACAACAGCAGCAAGCCTCCAGGCAGAAGAAGGGCTGATCTTTCCGATCAGTGCGTCCGCCCGCGCTTGACGCGGCGCGACTTGACGGCCGGCGCTGTGGCCGCACGCGACGCCGCCCGCTGCTCTTGCAGCCTCGCATCATAGCCGGGCGACGGTGTCACCGTCGGCGGCACGGCGCGGGCCGGGGTCGATGCCGCGCCCGCCGAGACAACCGCAATGGCAACCGCGATCAGCGCCAGATTTATTCGCTTCATTCGCCTCTCCCTCGCGCGCAATCAGTTCAACACATTTTCGCGCGTTCAGCTCGCGCGAACCTGATCCGGCGTCAGGCCGGGCGATCCCCGGCCCTCGCGCTCGGCACGCCGGATCAATTCCACGATCCGGCGTGACAGCGGCGCCTTGAGCCCGTGACGCACAGCTATCCCGGTGATGACGCCCTGCAGATAGTCGATCTCGGTGCGGCGGCCATGTTTCAGATCTTCCCACATCGACGAACGCGCCTCAGGATCGATCTTCATGGTCCGCCCGAGCAGCGCTTCGAAGATCGTATCAGGCAGGCGGAGCAGCGACGGCAGCCATGCGAGCGGGACCGGCGTCGGCGACACCGGCCTGATGCCCTCGGCGCGGATCGCGGCGAGACCCTCGGCGACCTGGTCGGCGAACAGGCGCCGCCATTCACGCTGACCGATTTGCCGGCGCAGCGGCAGGTCGGCCAGCGCGTTGAGCGCGTTGTTGAGATTGAGCAGCAGCTTGCCCCATTGCACGCCTTCGATGTTCGTCCTGCTGCGCACCTTCAGGCCCGGCACCGACAGCTTCCCGGCCGGCAGCGCCTCGTCCCGTTCGATCACGATGTCGCCGGAGGTCGCGCGATGAAACCGCCCCTCACCCAGCGCGATCACGTTGAACGGCACCATGCCGCCGAGCACGCGCCGCCCCGGCAGGCGCTCGCGCAGCACCGCAACGTTGCCGACACCGTTTTGCAGGCTGACGACGACGGCATTGGCCGGCGCATGCTTCGCGATGATGTCGGCCATACCGGCGGTATCCGCGCTCTTGACGGTTACCAGCACGGTGCCGGCGCCTTCGAAAATAGAAGGATTTTCCGACAATGCGAGTGAGGCACGTGGAATGGTCCGATCGAACCCTTCAAAACTCGTCGACCGCAGCCCATTGGCTTCGATTTCAGTAATCACGCGCGGGCGCGCCAGCAGCGCGACGCGGCGGCCGCTGGCCGCCAGCATGCCGCCGACGAAGCAGCCGATGCTGCCCGCCCCCGCAATACCGATCGCCGGCCCCGAAACCATTTCGCACTCACCGCGTTACACCGGGCTTCGAATAGCAGAGCGCGCGTGCCGTGCCTATCGCAGGCGCCGGCCGTGCCACTTCTTGTAACAGTCATGGCCCGCCGTTATGTTGACGCGGGGCTACGGAGGAGACGACCATGGGTTTACTCGACGTACTCAACGGCATGCAGAATGGCCCGCGCGGCCCGAGCACCCCCAGCGCACAATCCGATAGCGGCGGCGGCATGTCGCCCATGACAATGGCGATCCTGGCGCTGTTGGCCTGGAAGGGCATCAAGCATTTCACCGGCAATCAGGCCGGCGCCGCGCCGCGCCCCACACCCGTACCTCCGCCCGCACCCGGCCATGTGACTGCCGGCATGCCCGGCGGCGGCGCGGGCGGGATGAGCGACCTGCTCAAGGGCGGGCTGGGCGGCCTGCTCGCAGGCGGCGCGGCTGGCACCGTCCTGAGCGGCGGCCTCGGCGATCTCCTCAAACAGTTCCAGCAGAACGGGCTGGGCGATCAAGCCGACTCGTGGGTCAGCAACGGGCCCAACAAGCAGGTCTCGCCCGGCGACCTCGCCAACGCGCTCGGCGTCGACCAGATCGACTCCCTCGCCTCGCAGAGCGGCCTGTCGCGCAACGATCTGCTGCAAGGCCTCAGCCAGTACCTGCCCGACGTCGTCAATCATCTGACGCCGGACGGAAGGCTGCCGAGCGACAACGAGATGTCGGGCCGGATTTGACGCCGCGCATCAGCGCGGCAGCCCCGCGCTGCTTCACCATCGACGGATCGGAAAGGGACAGCACATGAGCGGCATCATCTGGGTCATCGTCGTCGGCTTCATCGCCGGCATCATCGCGCGGATCGTTTCGCCGGGGCCGAACAACCCGAGCGGCTTCATCCTGACCACGGTGCTCGGCATCGCCGGCGCGTTTCTGGCCACCTTCATCGGCCAGGCCATCGGCCATTACGGCCCGGACCAGGGCGCCGGCTTCATCACCGCCACCATCGGCGCGCTGGTGGTGCTGTTCATCTGGAACCGGCTGGTGGCCAGCCGGGTGATATCGGATCCCGGGAATCGATAGAGGGCACCATTCCCTCCGCCGTCATTGCGAGCGAAGCGAAGCAATCCATCGTGCGGCGGGCGAAGCATGGATTGCTTCGTCGCTGCCGCTCCTCGCAATGACGGGGTTAGTCCGTAGCCGTCACAGCACCAGATGCATGCCCGCATCCATGCGGACGAACTCGCCCGTCATGTTGCTCGACGCCGGCGAGGCCAGGAAACACACCAGTTGCGCGATGTCCTCGGCGGTGGACGCGATCTTCAGCGGCACCTTCGCGACCACGGCGTCGCGCACCGCCTTCGCACCGGCCTCGCCGCGGCCCTTGGTGAACCACGGCGTATCGATATAGCCGGGGCACACCGTGTTGACGCGGATCAGCGGCGCCAGCGCGCGCGCCAGTGATTGCGTCATGGTGTTGAGCGCGCCCTTGCTCGCGGCATAGGCGACCGAGGAGCCGCCGCCGGAAATGCCGGCGACCGAGGAAACGTTGACCACGGCGGACGGCTTGCCGGAAGCCTTCGCGCCGGCTTCGAGTTGCGCGCGCGCCGCGCGGATCATCTGGAACGGGCCGATGGTGTTCACCGCATAGATGCGCTGAAAATCCTCCGCCGACAGCCCGTCGAGATCGTGATGCGGCACGTGCTTGGTCGTGCCGGCATTGTTGACGAGCACGTCGAGCCGGCCCCAGGACGCGGCGGCGGCCGCGATCTTCTTGCAATCCTCGTCGCGCGAGACGTCGCCCTGCACCACCACGACCTCGGCGCCGGCGCTGCGGCAGAGGTCGGCGGTGGCTTCAGCTTCCGCCTTGCTGTTGGAATAATTGACGACGATGCGCGCGCCGCCCCTGGCCAGAATGGCGGCGGTAGCGGCCCCGAGGCCCGAGGCAGAACCGGTGACTATCGCGCACAAACCATCCTTCGACATCCGCATTTCCTTCTGTTGTTTTTGGCTGGGCTTCGAACGCGCCCGCTGGTAGGCCGGCCGTACCATATCGCGCGGCCGATCGCGCGCAACCTCGGCCAAATCCGTTTCGCGGAATTATTCTCGGATGCTCGATCATCATGCCGCCCTCGCAGGCCGCCCTGCGGAGAGCGCTTGTCAGGGCTATGGCTTTTGCCCATCATAAAGCGCAAGAAAAGACCGCAGCCGCCCCCGGCGCTATCCGTCGGGATTGGCATGCCAATTTCAAATCGGGGAACGCTGTGGCGGAGAGTGAGAACATCGTTGCCGAGACCGCGGAGAAAATCTTCGCCGATCTCGCCGACGCCCAAACCATCAATCGCGACAAGAAGGGTGAATGGAAAGCGCCGCTGTGGCAGGCGCTGACGGACGCCGGTCTGCCGCTGGCCTGGGTGCCGGAGGATTGCGGTGGCTCGGGCGCGTCGCTGGCCGAAGGCTTCAGCGTGCTGAGCGCCGCGGGCCGCTTTGCCGTCGCAGTCCCACTCGCCGAAACCATGCTGGCCGGCTGGCTGCTCGCCCAGGCCAGGATCGCTTCGCCCGACGGCGAGATGACGGTGGTGCCGGCGAGCCCGAAGGACCGGATTACCGTCAATGCCGACGGCAGCCTCTCGGGCCGGGCCCGCGGCGTGCCGTTCGCCAAGGCCGCCAGGCATTTTGCGGTGCTCGCCGCCGATGCGAAGGGCAACTTCTCCATCGCCCTCGTCGACGCCGGCAAATGCCGGATCGAGTCCGGCCTCAACCTCGGCGGCGATCAATCCGACGTGGTGACGCTCGACAAGGTGCAGCCGGCCGCGATCAAGCCGGCGCCGAAAGGGTTCGACCAGACCCGGCTGATGCTGATGGGCGGCGTCGCACGCTCCCTGCAGATCGCGGGCGCGCTGGAATCGATGCTGGAGATTTCAGTGCGCTATTCCAACGAGCGCGTCGCGTTCGAGAAGAAAATTTCCAAGTTCCAGGCGGTGCAGCACAATCTGGCTCGGCTTGCCGGGGAATCGGCGGCGGCGCTGGCCGCGGCAACCTCGGCCGCCGACGCGATTTCCAACGCCACCGACTTCAACGACGAAGTGTTCCTCGAAGCCGTCGCGGCAAAAATCCGCTGCGCGGAAGCAGCGGAGAAAGGCGGCGGCATCGCCCACCAGGTGCACGGCGCGATCGGCTTCACCATCGAGCACATCCTGCACCGCTATTCGCTGCGCGCGCTCGCCTGGCGCGACGATTTCGGCTCGGAAAGCTACTGGGCGGTCGAGCTCGGCAAGCTCGTCTGTGTCAGAGGCGCCGATGAATTGTGGCCGCTGGTCGCCTCGCGCTGACATCCACACTGATTTGCTGAGAAGTCGAGATAGACAATGACCGCAGCCCTTCGTTTCGATCCGATCCGCCTGCCGGAAAAATGCGAGCAACTGCGCAAGGAAGTCCGCGCCTTCCTCGCCGAGGAAATCGCCGCCGGCACCTTTGATCCGCACAAGCCGAACCGCGAAGACACCGACGTGCCGGAATTCTCCCGCAAGGTCGGCGAGCGCGGCTGGCTCGGCATGACCTGGCCGAAAAAATACGGCGGCCACGAGCGCTCGTTCCTCGAGCGCTATGTCGTCACCGAGGAAATGCGCGTGGCGAACGCACCGACGCGGCGCTTCTTCGTCGCCGACCGCCAGAGCGGCCCGGTGCTTTTGAAATACGCGCCCGAACACATCAAGATGGAGATCCTGCCGCGCATCTGCAAAGGCGAGATCTGCTTTGCGATCGGCATGAGCGAGCCGAACTCCGGCTCGGACCTGTTCGCGGCCAAGACCCGCGCCACCAGGACCGATGGCGGCTATCTGATCAACGGCACCAAGATCTGGACTTCCTCGGCCCATATCGCCGACTACATGATCGCGATCTTCCGCACGTCGCCGCCGACGAAAGAGAACCGCCGCCACGGCCTGACCCAGTTCCTGGTCAAGATGAAGCAGCCGGGCATCCAGGTGAATCCGATCGGCCAGATCACCGGCCAGTACGAGTTCAACGAGGTCGTCTTCACCGACTTCTTCGTTCCCGACGATCACGTGCTCGGCGAGATCGACGGCGCCTGGAAGCAGGCGACCAGCGAGCTCGCCTATGAGCGCTCAGGTCCCGAGCGCTTCCTTGAGACCTATTATGTCCTGACCGAACTGGTGCGCGCCGTCGGCAAGAATCCCGACACCCGCAGCGCCGAGGGCATCGGCCGGCTGGTGGCGCAGGTCCACACCATGCGGCGCATGTCGGTGTCGGTGGCTGGCATGCTGCAGGCCGGCAAGGAGCCGGTGGTCGAGGCCTCCATCGTCAAGGACATCGGCACCATCTGGGAGCAGCAGCTGCCGCACCGCGTGCGCGAGCTTGCCGCCTTCGTCGAGGAAACCGCCACCAACCGCGAGACGCTGGAAAACCAGCTCGCCTTCGCCACCAAGACCGCGCCGAAACTGACGATCCAGGGCGGCACTACCGAAGTGCTGCGCGGCATCATCGCCCGCGGGCTCGGCTTGCGCTAATTCAACGAGGAAACCTCATGACCAAATATACTGATATCGGCGTCGAGAAGCACGGTCACGTCGGCCTGATCGAAATCCGCAAACCGCCGCTGAACTTCTTCGACGTCGCGCTGATCAACCAGATCGCCGACGCGCTGGAGGAATTCGACAACGACGTCGAGATACGAGCTTCCGTGCTCGCCGCGCAAGGCAAGGCGTTCTGCGCCGGCGCCGACTTCTCCGATCCGAAGCGCAAGGAGCAGGAAGAGGAATCGAAAAAGGACCCGGCGGCGAACCTGCCGATCAACCATCTCTACGTCCAGGCCGTGCGCATCTTCCGCAACAAGAAGCCGATCGTCGCCGCCGTTCACGGCGCGGCCATCGGCGGCGGCCTCGGGCTTGCCGTCTCCGCCGACTTCCGCGTCACCTGTCCCGAAGCGCGCTTCGCCGCCAATTTCACCAAGCTCGGCTTCCATCCGGGCTTTGGCCTGACCGCGACGCTGCCTGACCTGGTCGGCAAGAACAATGCGGAGCTGATCTTCTACACCAGCCGCCGCGTCACCGGCGAAGACGCCACAAGGATGGGCCTCGCCAACATCTGCGTGCCGCAGGACCAGGTCCGCACTGAAGCGATGAAGCTCGCCGCCGAGATCGCCGAATGTTCCCCGCTCGGCCTGATCTCGACCCGCGCCACCATGCGCGCCGGCCTCGCCGACCGCGTGCTGGCCGCGACCAACCACGAACTCGTCGAACAGAACAAGCTGCGCCAGACGGAAGATTTCAAGGAAGGCGTCAAGGCCACCGCCGAGCGCCGCGTCGCGAACTTCAAGGGGCGGTAGGGCGGCGCAACTCCCTCAACACGTCGTCCCGGCCTTGAGCCGGGACCCATACGCCGCAGCCCCGGAGAGGGCACAAGGGGAGATGGCTTCCTTCGCCATCAGCAATGGTGGCTATGGGTCCCTGCGTTCGCAGGGACGACGGGCTGGTGGATGGCATTCACCCCACCAGCCTGAACGTCACGCCGCAGAGATCAAAGCTGTCGCCCGACACCTTGCAACCCTTCGCCCTGGCGGCGTCACGCACCTTGCCAACATCGGCGACCTTGAACGTCAATCCACTCATCAGATCGCTGGCGCCGCTGACGAAGCTGAAGCGCGCGTTGGGCAGTTTCAATTCAGCCTGACCGTCCGCACTCTTGCCGGCCGTGATTCCCAGTATCTTGCCCCAATGCGCCGCGAGCCCCTGCGGGTCCGGGCTCTGCATCTCGACGTCGGTCAGCGCCAGCGTCACGTCCTTGCGGATCGCCTTCTGCCAGTCCGGTCCGGCCGGCGGATAGTGGCCGAGCACGTCGTCGCTGCCGTCGGTGTGGTTGAACTCGATGAAGGCGGCGCGGCAATCGCGCGGATGCAGTTGCACGCCGTGATACGGCGCGTGCGTGATCACGTTCGCCGTGCGCACGCCGATCCCGTTGGCGTGCTTGCCGCGCGCATCGGGATCGTCGCAGCAGAAGATCGCCATATAGCCGCCGCGCCCGCCGGTCTTGTCGAGAAAGCGTCCCGCCGCGGTACCCGCCTGGAACGGCGCCACCACCTCGAGCAGGATGGTGTCGACCGGCAGCAGCGCGTTCTCCAGCCCGTACTTCGCGACGTTGCCGTCGCGGTAGCAGACATCGAGGCCCATGATGTCAGAGATATCGGAGATCACGGGCTCGAGATGTGGCGCCACCAGGCAGATCTGCCGCAGCCTGAGATACTCGGCCATCGTCACTGCCCCTGGAAGACGGGCTTGCGCTTCTCGACGAACGCCTTCGCCGCTTCCTTGTGGTCGGCGGTCTCGCCCGAGCGCGAATGATGGATGGCTTCGGCGTCGAAGCAGGCTTCCAGCGACATCGTCTCGGCATTGTTGATGTTGCGCTTGATGTAGCCCAGCGTCACCGACGGCCCCTGCGCCAGCGACATCGCGAGATCATGCGTCGCGCTGTCGATCTCGGCATCCGGCACCACCTTGGTCACCATGCCGAGATTATAGGCCTCCGTCGCGCTCAGCACCGGCGAGGTCAGATAGAGCTCGCGCGCTTTCGCGCTGCCGAGCATCTGGGTCAGGAAATAGGTGCCGCCGTAATCGCCTGACAATCCGACCTTGGCGAAGGCGGTGGTGATCTTGCAGGAGGCGCTGGCGACGCGCAGGTCGCAGGACAGCGCGATCGACAGCCCGGCGCCGGCCGCCGCGCCGTCGAGCTGCGCCACCACGGGCTTCGACATCTGGTGCAGGATTCGCGAGACTTCCATGCCGCGGCGCAGATTGACCATCTTGGCCTCGAAGCCGAGCGGCGCGCGGCCTTCCGCCATCGACTTGACGTCGCCGCCGACGCAGAACGTGCCGCCCGCGCCCTTGATCAGCACGGCGCGCACCTCCTGATCGTCGACCGCGCGCCGCGCCGCCTCCACCAGCCCGCGGGTCATGTCCGGATTGAGCGCATTGCGCCGGTCCGGGCGATTCATGGTGATGGTGAGCAGGCCCTGCTCGAGTTTCTGGAGGACCATTTCGTTTGCGCTCATGTGTCGTGCTTTCTTTGTTGTTGGTTTTAGGCCGTCATTCCGGGATGGTCCGAAGGACCAGACCTCAGGTGTGCCTTGCACACCGGGGAATCTCGAGATCCCGGGTTCGATGCTTCGCATCGCCCCGGGATGACGCTTCGCGTTATTTCTTCACCAGCGGGCAGCGCGAGGCTTCCAGCGTCTGGAACGCCTCGCTGCCGGGGATCGTCGCCAGCAGCTTGTAAATGTCCCAGCGCGATTTGGACTCTGACGGCTTCTTCACCTCGAACAGGTACATATCATGCACCATGCGGCCGTCCTCGCGGATCTTGCCGTTCCTGGCGAACATGTCGTTGATCGGGGTTTCCTTCATGATCTTCATGACGGCCGCGGAATCAGTGGTGCCCGCAGCCTTCACGGCCTTCAGGTAGTGCGTGACCGACGAATAGACGCCGGCCTGCGCCGAAGTCGGAGCCCGCTTGATGCGCTCCATGAAGCGTTTGGAAAACGCGCGGGTCTCGTCGTTGAGGTCCCAGTAGAATGCTTCCGAAAGCAGCAGCCCCTGCGCCGTTTCCAGACCGATGCTGTCGATATCGGTGACAAAGACCAGCAGCGGCGCAACTTTCTGGCCGCCCTTCATCAGTCCGAACTCGGCCGCCTGCTTGATGCCGTTGACGGTGTCGCCGCCGGCATTGGCCAACCCGATCACCTTGGCTTTCGAAGCCTGCGCCTGCAGAAGGAAGGAGGAAAAGTCAGACGTGTTGAGCGGATGCCGGACGCTGCCGAGCACCTTGCCACCCGACTTCACCACCACGTTGGTGGTGTCCTTCTCGAGATCCTGACCGAAGGCGTAGTCGGCGGTCAGGAAGTACCAGCTATCGAGGCCCTGCTTGACAGCGGCGAGACCGGTCACATTGGCCTGGCCGAAAGTGTCGAACACGTAGTGTACCGTGTAGGGGCCACAGGCTTCGTTGGTGAGCCGGATCGAGCCGGGGCCGTTGAAAATCACGATCTTGTTGCGCGCCTTCGCAATCTCACCGGCGGCGAGCGCAGTGGCCGACGCCGCGACATCGAACAGCATCTCGACGCCCTGATTGTCGAGCATGTCGCGGGCGATGTTGGCGGAAAGGTCGGCCTTGTTCTGATGATCGGCCGCGACGATCTCGATCTTGCGGCCGAGAACTTCGCCACCAAAATCCTCGACCGCCATTTTCGCGGCAGTCTCCGAACCCGGCCCCGTGATATCGGCATAGAGGCTCGACATGTCGAGGATGCCACCGAGCTTGAGCGGCGGCTTGCCTTGCGCCAGCGCCGCAGTCGCCGACATCGCCAGCACCGTGGCGACAATGCCTGTTATTGTTCTTTTCACGAAGGCCTCCCTGTAAACGCGCCGCATTGCCTGCGGGCTTGAAAAATTTTCGGCGCGATCATGCCGCATGGCATCATGAGCGGCAAGGCGCGGGAAAGGAGATTCCGTCGCGATTTCCGTTAAGCGGAATGCCCCCTGCAGGATGGCTGGAGCGACTTGTTCCCCGTAGCTCAACGAGCGAAGGCGGAAGCGAAACCCATCAAACGTTGTGCGGGAGATATCGCTTCGGTCCACCCATCCTGCTGCACTGAGCCTGGCGCTCCACAAATGTACCCACGCGGCAACCGTCCATTCATCATGAACATCCAACTCGCATGGCGCTCTTCCGCCAAGGTTGCTATAGTGACTGAAAGCAACCTGGTGGGAGCGGTCCGTGCCACGATCGATAACACTTCGCTTCGATCTGAATGCCGGCGGCGACCCGGAATTCCTGAACATTCACAAGATACGAAACTACGCTGAAGCGTTGAGCCTGGAGCTGGAGCGATCCGGGCTGGGCTCGCTGCCGATGGATGACGCCGACCGCGCAACGACACATGTCCGTGTTTCGCGGATACGAAAGCGCAATTTGCGACGATGCCTGGCGCTCGTCGACGAGCTGCTCGATCAGCACTTCATGATGGACACCGTCGCCATCCGCGTCGAGGATCAGACGGGCGGGATTGAATCGTGATCTCACATTGGATAGCCGCAGCCGCGCTCATCCTCCTCGTCGCAGGAGGCATGGCCATCGCCTGGCCTTTCCGCAAGCACGCCAAGAACCCTGGGGAGGGCGGCGCTGACATTTCGGGCCCTGGTCCATGGATAGACGGGTCGCATCATGGCTCCGATGGTGACGCATAGGCCCGCAGTTCATGCATGGGACGGCTTCGCAGTAGCGTTCGATCATTTTCCGAGCTGCGCGACCACGCTGAACCACAGGGCGAGGGTCTCCGCATAGGAGCCCGGCTCCGCCGGCTTCTGGCGAACGGCGGTGTGCACCATGACGAGCTTGGAGGCGGGGTCGACCAGGATTGCTTGCCCCCGGATGCCCAGCAGCGCGAACCGGCGCGCCTCACCGGGAAGCAGCCAGACCTGGTATCCGTAGCCGAAATACGGCGTGGCGGTCTTGGGCGCGAGATAGGCATCGGCCGGCTGCACCGTCGTGGCATCCAATAGCCACTGCCGCGGAATCAGCTGACGCCCTTCCCATGCGCCGTCATGGGCGAGCAGACGGCCGAGCCGCGCGTAGTCGCGCAAGACCGCGTTGAAGCAGCAGAACGTGATTTCCTGTCCGGTGCCGTCGATCGCCCACGACGCGTCGGCCTCTGCGCCGATCGCTTGCCAGATCCTGTCGTGGAGATAGTCCGCGACCGGCCCGCCGGTGACGGCGCGCAGCACCAGACCCAGGACTTCCGTCTCGACGCTGGCGTAATGCCATTTGGTTCCGGGCGGGGCGATACGCGTGTTGAATTGAGCGACGCTGGCGATGGGGTCCTTTCCAGGTGCAACGAAGAGATCGCGTGAGAGCTGGGCGATGTCGTCATTGCCATCGTAGTTTTCCGTAAAGGCGACGCCTGATGACATATGCAGCAGGCTGCGGATCGAGGTCTTTCCGTATTCCGTCGTCGCCAGGCCGGGCACATAGGCCGAGACGGTATCGTCGATCGATTTGATTTTTCCTTCGGACACAGCGATGCCGATCAGCATCGCCGTGATCGTCTTCGCCATGGACTGTGAGAGGAAACGGTCGCGATCACTACGCGCATATTGATAGTGCTCATAGAGAATGGTGTCGTCTCTTGCGATCAACAGCCCCGTGGTCGGATTGCGGTCGAGATAGTCCTTGATCGCAAACTTCTCCGATCGGAACGTGTAGGAGATCGAGGGCTCGGCCGCTCGCTTGAACGGCCAGGGCGTCTCGGCGCGTCGCACCGGGCGTGATGGAAACAACTCACCGAAATGGGTGTAGGTACTGACGAGGTGCTGCGGCTGACTGGCTGTCGTGCGATCGCCGGCCGGAAACCCCGCAGCAGCGCCGTAGATTTCGGCGTCGGGGCCGGTGTTTGAGAATACCGGCCCGAGAGCAGCCTGGTTGGCATCCCCTGCCTTCGCCACTTCCTCTGCGACAGCCGACGGCGCTCCGGCCGCAATGAGCGCAAGTAACACCACAAACCAGCATGAGTGATGCTTCATGTTGCCTCCGCAACGGAATGTCGGAAATCTGCCTGATTGATTTGCGGTGTGGTGACACTACACCAACAGCCCCTTCCCTGGTACGTGATTGAGTTCGAGCCTGATGCCATCGGGGTCCTCGAACAGCATCGAATAATATCCCGGCGCCCACAGATCCTCGCGCGGCGCGCGGATGATTTTTGCGCCCAGCGTCTGCAGGAAGGTGTGCAACTCGTCGACATCGGCGCGCTCGCGGGCGCGGAAGCAGAGGTGATGCAGGCCGACGCGCTTTTGCTCGAACGCCGCGCCCTCGTGCTCCGCCGACGGCGCGCTGATGCCGACGGCGGTGCGGCCGCCGACACAGTAGTAGGTGGTCTCGGTCTCGATCACAGGCTTGAGGCCGAGAAACGGCAGCAGCTTCGAATAGAAGTCGCGCGAGCGCGCAAAATTCGAGGCGGTGAGGAAAATATGGGCGATGCCGTTGACTTCCATTGTCTCCCCCTGCGTGGCAATCTAAGGTAGTATTGTGATTGCTGATCAAGCATACAGGAACGGCACGATAGCGAGCAGCGTTATGATGCGTCCGATATCGCGGGGTTCCGCTTCGCTTCCGGCCTGCGCCGCCTCGCTCCTCGCACTGGCGTGCCTCGGCCGGGCTGAGGCTGCCGATTGCGCGTTTGAACCGCAGGGCGGGGGCCGCGTTGCCACCGTCGTCGATGCGCGCAGCTTTCGGCTCGAGGACGGCCGCGAAATCCGCCTCGCCGGCATCGAGCGCGCTGGAACCGACAGGACCAGCGCCACAGCCGCCCTGTCGGCCATCGTCACCGGCCGCGACGTGATTCTGCATGGCGAGGACGATTCGCCGGACCGTTACGGCCGGCAGCCGGCCTTCGTCTTCGCTGCCGGCTCGGAACATTCGGTGCAAAGCGAGTTGCTGCGTCGCGGCGAGGCGCTGGTTTCACCCGATATCGCCGACAAGAATTGCGCGGCGGCACTGGCCACCGCCGAAGATGCGGCGCGCGACTCCAAATTGGGCATCTGGGCCGACGCTGCGGCCATAAAAAACACGGAAAGTCCGGGCGATATTCTGGCCGCGATTGGGCAGTTTACGGTGGTCGAGGGTAGAGTACTGTCCGTTCGGCAGGCGGGGACAATCACCTATCTGAATTTCGGTCGAAACTGGACACGGGACTTTGCTGCGACTATTCCAAGGCGGATCATTCCGGCGTTGGAGAGCGCCGGTCTTGGACCCAAGTCATTCGAAAATCGACGGATTCGTGTCCGCGGCGTTGTGACGTCGCGGGGAGGGCCACGGATCGAGGTGTTCCGGGTGGGGCAGATCGAGGTGCTAGGCGGGAAATAGCGTTTGATCCGAAGACTGGGCACCGGTTTTCGACTAGGATCATGCGCGATAACAGGGATGAGATCACTGGTCTCGATCGGATCACGATCTTGGTGGCGGATTTGACGCAACGTGCGGAACGGCGCGAAGGAAACACGGGCTGCCGCCTCTTGGCCGCGCCGGCGTTGCTGTGCGCCGCGCTGGCGCTTTCCGCCTGTGGGAATCTGGGAAAAATCGAGACCGCCGCACCGGCCGCGCCCACGCCGAAGCCGAGCCGCACGGTGGCTCAGACGCCGGCGAGCGAGCGCGAGCATGAGCGGATCCTGGCCTCCTATGGCGGCGCCTATGACGACCCGAGGCTCGCGACCCTGATCGGCAAGACGGTCGACCGTCTGGTGGCGGCGTCCGACCGGCCCGACCAGGCCTACCGGGTCACCATTCTCAATTCCGGCGCCGTGAACGCCTTCGCGCTGCCGACCGGGCAGCTTTATGTGACGCGCGGGCTGGTCGCGCTCGCCAGCGACACCTCGGAACTGTCCTCGGTCCTCAGCCACGAGATGGCGCATGTGCTGGCCAAGCACGCCTCGATCCGGGAAGACCAGGCGCGGCAGGCGGCCGTGGTGACGCGCGTCGTCACCGACATGAGCAACGATCCGGATCTGACTGCGCTGGCGCTGGCGAAGACCAAGCTGACGATGGCGAGTTTCTCGCGACAGCAGGAATTCGAGGCCGACGGTATCGGCGTCGGGATTTCAGCCCGCGCCCATTTCGATCCCTATGGCGCGTCGCGTTTCCTGGCCTCGATGGAGCGCAATGCAGCGCTGAAGGCCGGCAAGTCGGCCTCGCTCGACCCCCGCGCGCAGGATTTCCTGTCCTCGCATCCGGCAACGCCCGAGCGCGTGCAGAACGCGCAGGCCAGCGCCCGGCAATATAGCTCGCCGCAGTCCGGCGAGCGCGACCGCGAGACCTACCTCGCCGCGATCGACAACATCGTCTATGGCGAGGACCCGAGCGAAGGTTTTGTGCGCGGCCGCCGCTTCCTGCACCCGAAACTCGGCTTCACCTTCCAGGCGCCCGAGACGTTCACGCTCGACAACACCGCGCAGGCCGTGATCGGCGTGCGCGAGGGCGGCACGCAGGCGATGCGCTTCGACGTGGTGCGGGTGCCGGCCGAACAGTCGCTGTCGGACTACCTGAGTTCGGGCTGGATGGAAGGCGTCGACAAGGGCTCGACCGAAGACCTCATGATCAACGGCTTCCCGGTGGCCGCGGCGAACGCCAACGGCGACCAGTGGCAGTTCAAGGTCTTTGCGCTGCGCTACGGCAGCGACGTCTACCGTTTCATCTTCGCCGCCAAGCAGCGCAACACCGAGAGCGAGCGCAATGCGCGCGAGACCGTCAATTCATTCCGCCGCCTGACGCTCGAAGAGATCCAGGCCGCGCGCCCGCTGCGCATCAAGATCATCACCGCGCAGCCCGGCGACACCGTGGAATCGCTCTCCCACCGCATGACCGGCGTCGACCGCCCGGCCGACCGATTCCGCATCCTCAACGGCCTCGACCAGCACGCCCAGGTCAAGCCGCGCGATCGCGTGAAGATCGTGGTGGATTGAGGCCGGGGCCGCTGCTGGCTGCGCCCGATCGTCTCTGAATGCACTCGCCAGGCCGCGCGCGAAATAAACCCGGGCCAGCAGCGGACGCACGAGCGAATAGGGCGTGGCATTCGCATGCGGCAACGAGCATCGAGTTCAAAGACAAACTGATAAGCGCCTGTGAACCGGCTTCGATCGGCTTAGACTAGCTTAAGACCTGGAGGGCCTTCGAATTTCGACCTTCTCTCCGACCTCGATGACCATCAGGTCTTCACCAAGTTCCACGGGACCCGAATAAGTCTTCCGCGTTGGTGGTATCAGATCTTGCTCGGTGGCGTTTGGCAACACAACGTGTGAATACACCGCCAGCCTGGGCCTTGTCCGAGCAAACACCTCACCCGCCTGCTCCGGCGTGGTGTGGTGGGCGATGATGTTTGCAGTCTGCGCCGGCGGAACTCCAACGCGCTGGAATGTCTCTGGCGAGACAACGTTATGAATCAACAGGTCAACGTTCTGTGAGTGCCGAATGAGATTTTCAGAGATGCGCGTGTCTCCGGAGAGCACAACGGACCGGCCGGAATAATCGATCCGAAAGCCGAACGCAGGCTTTACGGGCGTGTGGTCTACCTCGAACGCGGTGATCTTCACGCCGCTGTTCTCATACACGACCCCCTCGGTAATGTCCTCGGCGAGGATGACCACGCCGTTTGGTGGTGCTCGGTCGTCGTCTAATCGAATTCGGATATCGTACTCGAATGCCTGCGCGAGGAACGACATCATGCGCTGGGTCCCTGCTGGCCCCCGCACCTGCAGTGGTCGATCCCGGCCTGGCCTCCCCACAAGCCAACCGGTCAGCCACAGGTCCGGAAAGCCGACCACGTGGTCCGAGTGCAGGTGAGTAAGAAAGACGGCATCTATTCCCTGCCAGGGCACCTTGACCTGGTTGAGCCGCTGGAGGGCGCCTCGGCCAGCATCAAAGATGAACTTCTGCCCGCCCGCCTCGACGAGGGTGCTCGGCCCGAACCGATTCATGACCGCAGGAGGACATCCTGTACCCAGGAGGGTGATTTTGATGTCTTGCCCCAGGGCGGCCATCGGGAAAATGAGAGCAAACAGGGCGATTCCAAAAATGCTGAAAACTGAACGACTTGACGCTGCGAAGAAGACCAGGCGGATCATGGATGCGTGCCTTTCGCTCGCTACAGTTTGGGTGAACGGCTGCCCGGAACTCTCGCTATCCCAAGCCGCATCATGATGCGGTACAATTGACCTTGCGTCCTGAAAGTATCCCGAAATTTTCGGAAGGGACCTGTAAGAGGCGACCTTGCTCGAGTCACTGCAGCATTCAATCGTTCTCGGCGAGCGAACCATTGACCTCGGCCGTGAACTGCTGATCGACGGGCGCGGCGACATTGTTCCCTTGCGCCCTCGAGCCTGGTTGTTACTTCGGCTTCTCGCCACGCGAGCCGGACGTTTGATCAGCAAAGACGAGATCATGGATGAGGTCTGGCCGGACTGTGAGGTCACGGAAGACTCTCTCGTCCATGCCGTAGGCGACGTCAGGCGTGCTTTGGGATATGTCGACCGATCCGCCTTAAGGACCGTGCCGCGCCGCGGCTACATGCTGGCAATCAGCGAAAGTCAGATTTGCGGGCCCGGCCGTTCGATCGCGGTGGCACTCGAGCCCCCTGCCCCTCCAGAACCGCCGCCTCCATCTGCGATACCGCGTCTGTCTATCGTCGTTCTACCGTTCGCAAATCTCGGCGATGATCCTGAGCAAGAGTATTTCGCTGATGGCGTGACCGACAGTCTTACGACGGACCTGTCACGCATCGCTGGCGCCTTCGTCATCGGCCGCAACACCGCATTCACCTTCAAGGGAAAGGCGGTAGACGTGAGGGAGATCGGCCGTGAACTGAGTGTCCGGTACGTGCTGGAGGGGTCGGTGCAACGCGGCGACAACCGCTTTCGCCTAAACGTCCAGTTGACCGACACGCAGACCAGAACTCAAGTGTGGGCCGAGCGATTCGACAAGTCGGCTGCCGATCTGCTGGATATGCAAGATGAAATCGTATCCCGACTCGCAAATACGCTGAACGCTGAACTCATCAAGGCCGAGGCAAGACGCGCGGAACGGGTGCTCCGACCGGACGCCATGGATTTATTCCTTCAGGGCAAGGCTTTCCTGAACAAGGGCGTGACGCCCGCGTTCCTGGCACGGGCAAGGGACTTCTTCGAGCGCGCTGTGGCGCTTGATCCCGACAACATCGAAGCGGCAGTTGCCGCGGCTCAGGTCGATGTATCGATCGGTTCATCCTTTGTGACCGACGACGGTTCGGTGCATTTCAAGGCCGCAGAGAACGCGCTCAATTGCGCGTTGCTGCGCGCGCCGAATCATCCCAGAGCCCACATGCTCCTTGGGGCAGTTCACATTCGAACAGAACGAGCTGCCAACGGGATCGCCGAATGCCACCAAGCCTTGAGGCTGGATCGGAATCTAGCCGATGCGCACGGGTTCATCGGGCTTGGAAAGTATGTGCTGGAGCGTAGCGAGGAGGTCGAGGGGCACGTTCAAGATGCGCTGCGAGTGTCCCCGCGCGACACGCGTGCCTTTCTTTGGTTCATGTTTGTCGGAATGGCCAAGTTGATGACCAAAGCGGACCTTGAAGCAATTGGCTGGCTGCGCCGAAGCATCGAAGCCAATCCCAATCACGCGCTCTCTCACTTTCATTTCGCCGGTGTGCTGGGGATGATGGGAGACCTGAACGAGGCACGGTCCAGTGCAAAGGCGGGCTTGGCGCTTGATCGCAGCTTCACCATCCGTCGATACCGCGCCAATGTCTTCCGGTTTGATAATCCAGCCTGGATGGCGAGGCTCGGGCAATTGTGTGAGGGAATGCGCGCGGCCGGGATACCAGAGCGGTAACGTCTCTGCTTTGCGCATTAATCACGATGAGTCCCTGCCCTAGACTTGCGGCGCCGCTTTCGCTTCCGGGCTGCTTTGCCCGAGGCGCGGCTCTGTTCCGGCGAGGAGCCGCTGAATGTTGGCGCGATGCCGCACGATGACGTAGATGCCGCCGGCGATCACCAGCAGGCAGTAGGGCAAGGGCTGCTCCAGGATCAGGACGAGGGCGATCGCGGCCAGCGCCGCCAGCATCGAGCTCAGCGAGACAACCCGCGAGACGGCCAGCGCAACGCCAAAGACCGCTGCGGCGCCCAGACCTACCGGCCAGGACATTGCCAGCAGCACACCGAGCCCGGTCGCGGCGGATTTGCCGCCTGTAAAATTCAACCAGATGGAACGGCCATGCCCCAGCAGCGCGGCCAATCCAGAGAGGCACACAGCCCACGGCATAAGGGATTGCAGATCGAGCGCCGCCGGTGGCGCAATGAATGGCCACGCATGGAGCGAGGCGTAAAACCAGCGGGCAAAGACGACCGCCGCCATGCCCTTCAGCACATCGATCAGGAGCACGCCCAGGGCAGGCCATTTTCCCAGGGTGCGCAATACGTTCGTTGCACCGGTGGATCTGGAGCCATGCTCCCTGATATCGATGCCCCTGAGCAGCCTTCCCGCCAGAAAGCCCGTCGGCGTCGCGCCGAACAGGTAGGCGATCGCCAATCCAGCGGCAGCCACCATCCAGAAAACCATGTGCCCACCCCGACGCATGCTGCCAAGCGAACCGTGGCCGCTAGCGTCACTGGATCAGAGAACGTGTCATGGGGAAAGGCGCTTGAAGAACCGGATGACGGATTTCGAATCGTCGCGCCCCATCACGAATCGCCGGCCGCCTCGCGGGCGAGACGCTCGGCTTTGAGACGCTCGTAATTGGCGCGGAAGGCGTCGTCGGCCTTCTTGCGCTCGTCGAGGGCCTTCTCGGCGTCCTCGCGGCGTTTTTCCATCAGCGCGGCTCGCTCCTCGCGAGAGCGCGGCGGTGTGGTTCGGTTCTCATAGGTCATGCGCATCAACGCATCAGCACGCCAGAAGTTCCCTTCCGGAAGCCTGGTTCCGCGCAAGCCGCCCAGCGCGATCAACGCCGGACGGGGAGAATGGTTCTCCGGCTAAAGCCCGCGGGCGCGCGCCTGCCAGCGCGATTCGAAACTGTCGGCATCATCGGTCATCTGCGCCTGCGCATTCATGGGATCGCTGCGCTTCTCCGTGACGACGCCGACGGTTGTCGGTTCAGGGGCCCAGACTTGCACGGCGGGCGCCACTACCGGGGCCTTGGCTTGCACGGGCGTCGTGACGGGCCAGCGCAGCGCCGATTTCGCGATCACGGCCTTGCCGGCGTACCAGCATTTGCGGCCCTCGATCAGCCGCCATGACCACTGTCCTTGCGCCCTGGCGGGCACACTGGCGCGGCACTCCTTGATCTGCGCAGCCGGTGCGTTGATCGGAAGCAGCGCCGCCGACAGCGCTGCCATCAGAACGGCGAAGAAGACGTACTGGCCTTTCATCGAATCCCCCTTGCGGTAGATGGATGTGGCGCGGAGCATCTCCCTCGATTCGGGTTACAAGAGGTCGAAAACTGGTCCATTCCGCGCTAAGAAAATGGAACTGGAACCCGAGGTCAGGTTCCATGCCGCTTGCCGAGAGTTCCCGGCGCCTTGCGATTTCGGGAAGGCTCGCGAATTTTCGTCGGAGACTTCTTCCCCACTCTTGGCCGGAACAGAACAGCGCCGGAACCGAATAGCCAGTTCGAGCGTCACTTCCTGACGCATGGGAGGCGCCGCATGGAAAACTTTCTTCTCTTCATCCTGTCGAGCAGTTGCTGCACGCTGGTGACGAGCGTGGTTCTCCTGTTGCGGTCGATCACGGCCATGCCCTGACAGCCGCCGGGAACCGCAGCCTTATCGTCGCGCGCATAAGCAAACAATATGAGCGCAAACAAAAAGCCCGATCTTTCGAGCGGGCTTTTCGTTTTAGTCCTTGGGATTCTTTCAGGCGGCTTCGTCCGCCACGGCCGCGTCGTCGCCATCGGCCTCGACATCCGCCTCGTCGGTTTCGCCGTCCGCCTCGGTCGCCTCAGTCTTGGCGCCACGGCGCGGGCTCTTGGCGAGCTGGGCTTCGATTTCCTTGACCGCCTCGGTCTCGGTCGAATGCTGGACCACGGCGATTTCGCGCGACAGACGGTCGAGCGCCGCTTCATAGAGCTGGCGTTCCGAGTAGGACTGCTCGGGCTGCGATTCCGAACGATAGAGGTCGCGGACCACTTCGGCGATCGCGACGATGTCGCCCGAATTGATCTTCGCTTCGTATTCCTGCGCCCGGCGCGACCACATGGTCCGCTTGACGCGCGCACGGCCCTTCAGCGTCTCCAGCGCCTTCTTGACCAGCGCCGGCTCGGACAGCTTGCGCATGCCGACATTGGCGACCTTGGCGGTCGGCACGCGCAGCGTCATCTTGTCCTTCATGAAATTGATCACGAACAGCTCGAGCTTGGCGCCCGCGATCTCCTGCTCCTCGATGGCCAGGATCTGGCCGACGCCGTGAGCCGGATAGACCACGAATTCATTGGCCTTGAAGCCCTGACGCTGGGTCACGACCTTCTTGGGCTCTTCGACGCGCGGCGCGGCAGCCGCGGGCGCCGGCTTGTGAGCGGGGGCCTTCGGCGCAACGGCAGCCTTCGGAGCAGCAGCCTTCACAGGGGTCTTTACGGGAGCCTTGGCAGCAACTTTCGGGGCAGTCTTCGAACCCGTCGCTTTCGCGGCGGTCTTGGCAGTCTTTTCTGGCATTGCGCTTCTTTTGTTCTTGGAGGACTTTGCAGCCGAAACCTTCCTGGCGTCCTTTACGGGCGCCTTGGCACGGCCCTTGGTTGCGCTGCGGCTGGCCGGAGCGGCTTTTTTAACTTTAACGTTCTTGGAAGCACTCTTTTTACGCGTTTTCTGTGACACAGCCTGCGCGCGGAACTGCCACGCCCCTGTTCGATGTTTTTACGGAACCCATCGGGGCCACATGATACGCAATGGCCGGATCGGCTAAGAATGTGCCCAATATAGCACATTTTCCGCAAAAATCAATGATTTACGGCCGGTTCCGGGACCTTACGGGCCGGTTCCGCCATAAGTCGGCTAACAGGGTTAAATCAAACAGGCCGGTTCGGCTCAGATTGGGGCCGAAAACAGGCTCAACGAACCGATAATTTATCCACAGGCTCAGTCGCCCGATCCGGGCTCCTTGGAAAAATATTTCTCGAATTTGCCCGCGACACCATCGAATTCTTTCGCGTCCGCCGGCGCTTCCTTCTTCTGCGTGATGTTGGGCCAGGTCTTTGCGTACTCGGTGTTGACCTCGAGCCACTTCTCCAGGCCCGGCTCGGTGTCGGGCTTGATGGCGTCGGCGGGGCACTCGGGTTCGCAGACGCCGCAGTCGATGCATTCGTCGGGATGGATGACCAGCATGTTCTCGCCCTCGTAGAAGCAGTCGACGGGGCAGACCTCAACGCAGTCGGTATATTTGCATTTGATGCAGGCTTCAGTGACGACGTAAGTCATCCAGCGCTCCGAACAAGGCTCAGTTTTCCGGGGTTTGCGTAGCGCATGCGGTGCGCTGCCGCAAGGGAAGCAGCAAGCCCCCGGCCGCCGTTTTTCAGGCGGCCCCGCCGGTCGTTTACGGCCATTTACTCCTTGCCACTGTGCAGCTCGTCATAGAGCACGCGCGCAGCCGTCGCATCGCCGCGCCGCTCCGAGAACGCCAGCACCTTGAGGACGCGCACACCACGATCGAGTCCGACGGTGAGGACATCTCCGACCTTCACCGCATGCCCCGGCGCCTTCTCGCGCACGCCGTTGATGCGGACGTGACCTTTCTCGACGAGATCAGCAGCCGAGGTGCGGGCCTTCACCACCCGCGCGTGCCACAGCCATTTGTCGAGACGCTGCCGCTCCAATCAGCCCTCTCGATTATTCCTTGCGGCCGGCGAGTTGCTCCTTCAGCGCCGCGAGTTTTGCGAACGGCGAATTCGGATCGGCCGCGCGATCACGCTCGCGCGGATTTGCGCTGGTCGCCCACTGGCGATGCGAAGGACCGGACTCGCGCTTGTCGCGGCCGCCCTTGTCGCGTCCGCCGAACTCGCGGCCGCCGCGTTCGCGATCGCCCTTGTCGCGACCACCACCCTTGCGGTCGCCCTTGTTGCGATCGAATTTGTCGCGGCGCTCCTCGCGGTCGCGGCCCTTGCCTTCGAAGCGCTCGCGCGGCGGACGGTCGTGACGCGTTTCCTGCGCTTCCGCCGGCGCTGCGCCCTCGGCGGCAGGCGCCGCTGCAGCTTCCGTCGGTGCGCCCTCGCGCGGCTTTCTGAAATCGTTGCGGCGGCCGCGACGATGGCGTTGTTGCGCACCCTCGCCTTCGGCAGCCTGCGCGCCGTCGCCCGCGCGCTGATGACGCTGGCGGTTGCGATCGTGATGCGGACGGCGCTCGTCGGAACGGCCACCGGGCCGCCAGACTTCGACGAGCTGCGGCTCGGCCGGCGTCTCAGCCTTTGCTTCGCCATCCGCCTTGGCTTCCGCTGCAACGGCTTCCGCTGCAACGGCTTCGGCAGGCGCGGCTTCTTCGGCGGGCGCCTCGCTTGCGGTTGCGGGCTCGGCGGCAGCTTCAGCGGCGCTGACCGCTTCCATCGGCTGCTGTTCCGGTGGCGCATCCGCGATCGCGGCTTCCGCCGGCGTGGTCTCGACCGGCGCGGGCTCCTCCGTCGCCTGCGCGAGCGGCGTCACATCCGGCAGCAGCGATGCCGAGGAAACAGGCTCGCTCGCGACGGGCGCCTCGGCGGCGATTTCTTCCGCCGGTGTTTCGGCTGTCGCTTCGACCGGCGTTTCGGCTGCTGCTTCCGCAGTCGCCGCCACCGGCGGTGTCTCGGCAGCAACCGTCTCCACCACTTCCACCGGCTTCGGCGGCAATGGCGGGCGGCGATCCATGCGATATCCGAGCGCGCGCAGCACCGAGGCAAAATCCTCGCCGGCCGATCCGGTCAGCGAGGTCATCGCCTGCGTCACCACGAAGCCGCGACCGTCGAACGCGCCGGCCGGCTTCTCGCCCGGCGAGCTCTCGCGCCACGCCAGCGCGGGGCGGATGAGATCGGCGAGGCGCTCGAGAATATCGACGCGCACCGCACGCTCGCCGCACTGGCGATAGCCGAGCACACGATAGGCATCGCGCGGCAATGCCTTGTCGACCGGGAACGAGGTGCGGCCCGAACTCGCCAGGTGCTGCGCGCCCGACAGCGCGGACATGTCGACATTGTCCTGCTTCTCGGCCCATAGCAGCGACGCCAGCGCACGCGCCGCGGGTTTCAAGAGCGCCGGGAAATAGATGTGATAGGCGCCGAAGCGCACGCCGTACTTGCGCAGCGTCGCGCGCGAGGTCTGGTCGAGATCCTTCATCTCGGCCGATATCTTCGCGCGCTCCAGAACGCCGAGCGCCTCGACGAGCTGGAACGCGATGCCGCGGCCGATGCCGGTGATGTCCTCGGCCTTCGACAGGCCGAACAGCGGGCCCAGCAGCTTTTCGATATGCGTCTTCAGCCAGAGATCGAGCCGCGTCTGCACGGCCTCGCGCGGCGCGCCCGTCAGCCGATCATCGGCAATGATGCGGATGCGCGGATGCAGCGCGTCTTCCGCGGAGACCAGCTTTGCCACGGCATCGCCGGTCCAGCGGATGGTGCCGTCGGAGGTCAGCACGAGCTGATCGTCGGGCGCTGCGGCAAGTTTGCCGGCGCGCGCGTCGATCTCGCTGGCCAGCACCTGCTGGGCCGCGGCCTGCAGCGCCTTCGCATCCGAGCCCGCCTCCGCCGCGTCTGGCGCAAAGGTAAATCCATCGAGCCGGCCGATCGTATGGCCCTCAACAATCACTTCGCCGGTCTTGCCAATTTCCGTATTCAAAACTGAGTTCTCCCGCAGGCGGCGCATCAATACACTGGTCCGCCGGTCAACGAAACGCTCCGTAAGGCGTTCATGCAGCGCATCGGATAATTTATTTTCAATCTCCCGCGTCATTCCCTGCCAGTGGTCGGGATCGGACAGCCAGTCCGGGCGGTTGGCGACGAAGGTCCAGGTGCGGATTTGCGCGATCCGGCCCGACAGCGTGTCGATGTCGCCGGTGACGCGGTCGGCCTGGTCGACCTGGGCGGCAAACCATGCGTCAGGTATGCGTCCCTTTTTCATGAGGAATGCATAAAGCGTGGTCACGAGTTCGGCATGAGCTGCCGGGGCGATCTTGCGGTAGTCGGGAATCGCGCAGGCATCCCACAGCCGCTCCACGGCGGCCTTGCCGTGGGCCATGTCCCTCACCTCGCCGTCCCGGGCGGCGTGGTCGAGCACGCGCTGGTCCTCGGCGATCGGCGCGCGGGTCAGGACCTCGTGCCCCGGCGGCAGCGCCAGCGAGACCTGCAGGCTGCCGAGCGAGGAGAAATCCAGCTTCGAATTCCGCCACTGCAGCATCTTGACGCTGTCGAAGGTGTGGTTCTGCAGCGCGTTCACCAGTTCCGGCTCGAACGGCGCGCAGCGTCCCGTCGTACCAAAAGTGCCGTTGCGCGTGGCGCGCCCGGCGCGGCCCGCGATCTGCGCGAACTCGGCCGGCGTCAGCCGTCTGAACTGATAGCCGTCGTATTTGCGGTCGGAAGCAAAGGCGACGTGATCGACGTCGAGGTTCAGCCCCATGCCGACCGCGTCGGTCGCGACGAGATAATCGACGTCGCCGTTCTGAAACATCGCGACTTGTGCGTTTCTTGTGCGCGGTGACAGCGATCCCAGCACCACGGCCGCGCCCCCATGCTGGCGGCGGATCAATTCGGCGATCGCGTAGACTTCGTCGGCCGAGAACGCGACGATCGCGGTACGCCTGGGCTGCCGCGTGATCTTGCGGTCGCCGGCGAATTCGAGCTGCGACAGCCTGGGCCGCGTGATGATGGAAGCACCGGGCAGCAAGCGCTCGATGATCGGGCGCATGGTCGCAGCGCCCAGGAGCAGCGTCTCGTCGCGGCCGCGGCGATGCAGGATACGGTCGGTGAAGACATGCCCGCGCTCCAGATCGGCCGCGATCTGGATTTCATCGACGGCGAGGAACGAGACGTCGAGGTCACGCGGCATCGCCTCGACGGTCGAGACCCAGTAGCGCGGCGACTTCGGCTTGATCTTCTCCTCGCCGGTGACGAGCGCGACGCTCTCGACGCCGGAGCGGTCCACGATCTTGTTGTAGACCTCGCGCGCGAGCAGCCGCAGCGGCAGGCCGATCACGCCGGAGGAATGCGCCAGCATGCGCTCGATGGCGAGATGCGTCTTGCCGGTATTGGTCGGCCCGAGCACGGCGGTAACGCCCGCGCCGGGTGCGCGTTCGGTTGCGAACGAGGAAGGTGAGAAAGCCATTCTGTGCAGGTGTTTCTTGTTTCGAGTGCCGCCGCCTGTCCGTCATTGCGGGGAATGAACGACGACGCAATCCATCCAGCGCATGGACGGCTTCGCTTCGCGCGCAATGATGGATGATATCTGGTCGTCCGGCGTCAATTCCGCCAATTCTGTTTCACTTTGCGACGGCGATGCGGTCGCGGCTTAATCTCTGGAACGAGTCTGGAACGAATCGCGTCCGAATCGCTGACTCCTACCGAAACCCGATACGTTCACCGCAACATCTCGCGCTGAAGCGCACAGGGCCACACTAGATCAAGTTTACAAGGGCTCCACAAGCGGCGGTTTCGGGCTTGATTTCTTAATGACCTGAGTCGAATCAGAAGTGGCGAGGAGTCAACATGATTCATGGTGGTTGCAGCGAGATTGGCCGCGGCGGCGAATGCCCTCTCTCCCCGTCGTCCCTGCGAACGCAGGGACCCATAACCACAGGCGTTCACGGGTTGGCGCCGGCCGGCAACTCCGAATTCCCTTAATCGGCACGGCCGCGGCGTGTGGGTCCCTTGCGTTCGCAGGGACGACGGCGAGTGCCAACCTTGGCTTCAATTCGTCTTGGCCACCCGCGGCGGGGCTGCACTCGTCACGAACGACGTCGCCTCCAGCATCGCCAGCCCCAGCGGGGTCGGGATCGACATCCGGAACGGCACCAAAATCCGGGTTCCCGCGATCGGCACGAAGGCGATTTCGATGCGGCGTTCGGTGGCGAGGTATTTGATGACCGGCCGGTCGGGGATGTAGCCGGCGACCGGGGTGAAATAGATGGCGCAGACCAGCGCCGGCCCGTGATAGCCGCGCTCGGCCCGCACCATTTCGATGCGCTTGTAGTCGAGCTTGAGGTCGTAGCGCAGGCGGCCGTCGAAGATCCCCGCGCCCGTGCGGCAGGAATCCGGCGACAGCAGCTCGCCATTGCCTGCCACCCGCAGCATCGAGCCCGTCATGGGATCGAACACGCCCTTGCGGTGGGCGTCCAGCACGGGGATGCGGCCGGGATCGACCGGCGGAACCGGGTCGATCGAAAATTCCCTCACATTGCCGCCGGCTAGCGACAGCCGGATGGTCTCGGATTTCTTCTGGGTGGTGGTGGTCGCGGTATAGGCGTTCGCCACCAGCGCGCCGTTGACGACGCGGCCCTGGCTGGAGCCGGAGCCCGAGCCACCCGAAAAAGCCTTCAGCAGCCCCGCGGTGCCGCCCTGGGCGGAGGCGGCAAAGCTGTCGTCGCCGATTTCGATGGTCCAGGCGCCCCTGCCGACCGGAATGCCGGCCAGCGTCGCCTCATATTGCGCCTCCAGCCGCCCCTGCGCGGAGGCCGCCTGGGGGCTGAGCGAAAGCCACGCCGGGGCGAACAGGCCAAAGACGAGCGCCAGCCTTGAGACAACGGCAGAGGGAGAGACGGCGTGAGGCGTGGTCACGAATGAGAAGTCCCGGGGTCGGCGCGTGCTGGTGTTCATTTAGGCCAAAATATCCGGCAAACAACGCGTGTTTCGCGACAATCACGCATAAACCCGGCCTCCGAGGGCTTGCCCGCGCATCAGGCGGGCGGCCACAGCCGGCACTTGTTCGAAAGCCATGGTGTCGGCGCGGATTGCGCCCTTTATATGATGGCTTAAGTGGCTGGAACCCCTGGTAAACCAGCCGTTACCGGATACTTTGCCGGCCGCACAACCTTGACCTCGCGGCCATCTCCCCCTATACACCCGCGGTTCCTGGAAATGGACGCGATTTTGGACCCCCGCGCGCTGGCCGCGTGAGACGCTTGGCTTTTGGCGGGGATGGAAGAGGATTTTGACAATGTCCCGGCGCTGCGAACTGACGGCCAAGGGCCCCCAAGTGGGCCACAAGGTGAGCCACTCGAACATCAAGACCAAGCGGCGCTTCCTGCCGAACCTGACCAACGTCACCTTCATCTCGGACGCGCTCGGCCGCAACGTGCGCCTGCGCGTCTCGACCAACGCGCTGAAGAGCGTCGACCACAATGGCGGCCTCGATGCCTACCTGCTGAAGGCCAAGGCCGACGTCCTCTCCCCCCGCGCCCTCGACCTGAAGCGCGCGATCGAGAAGAAGGTCGGCAAGCCCGCCCCCGTGAAGAAGGCGAGCTAAGCGCAAGCTCAAATCGGCGGATCGAAGTTTGAAACGGCCGGGTCGAAAGACCCGGCCGTTTTTGTTTTGGCGCGAGAGCACGCAGTCTCACCGTCATGGCCGGACTTGTCCCGGCGATCCGCGATTTCGCTTCTCTCAATGGGTTCAGAACGCCTTCGGCAACCCCGCCTGACGCAGAATGGCATTTGCGGTGTGGCGGCTCGGAATGCCCACCGGCACCGGAAAATTCCGCTTGGTGATCGGGCTATGCCAGATTTCGTGGCTGCCCTTGCCCTGCCAAACCAGCATGCAACCCGCGGGCGCGCAGCACATCGCGCAATGGCTTATCGAACTGAGGAGCCATTCAGGCTACGGCAGGCTCGGCTTCGCGCAGCGCGGTGATCTGAAGAAACAGCGACGACGGATCGATATCGGGATGATTGTCCGGCAACAGGTCCAGCGCCATCGCCGATATCTTCGCCAGCAACTCGTCAAGCGTGGGCGCATCGGCGGCAGCCGGGATGTCGTCGCAATGCCCGGTCCACACCGAGGCTTCGTCGTCCCAGCTTGCAGAAATCGTGAAAATGACCGGCTTCGACATATCGGCTCTGCCTCAATCTCGCAGGGACCACGCCGGAGCGTGCCCACCATGGGATATATAGCAAGCCGTGGCCATCTGCGAGAGGCACTTGACGCAGTGCGGAAAGCCGCCGCAACGTGCGACCAACATGCTCAAAACGCGCCGACCCGATCGTGCAGAAGGTCGGCAAGCCCGCCTCCGTGAAGAAGGCGAGTTGAAGCGAAAACTAAAATCGGTGGATCAAAGTTTGAAGCGGCCGAGTCCTTCAATTGTCCATCAACATGCGCATATTTGCCTACTTCCCTTCCCCTTGATGCAAAGCGGATACCCGCTATGATCGAGCCGACAGATGATTCAACCAGGAGAAATCGTTGGCCGTCAATATCAACGACCTGAGAGAAATCGCGGCCAAACGCGACCGTTATCAGGGCCAACTCAATCGCATTCGTAAACTCGGCAAACAAACGTCTTGTATTGAAGCCGCAGTGACGAGCGCATGCGAGACTTTGAACGCAGGAACAACCTCTTTTGTCATCTACGGCGAACCGCAGAGCGGGAAGACCGAGATGATGATTTGTCTGACAGCCAAGCTCCTCGATGACGGATATCGCGTCATCGTCCACTTGCTGAATGACAGTGTGCAGCTACTTCAACAAAACCTCGATCGGTTTCAGCGTTCAAACCTCTCACCAGCGGCTCGAAATTTTTCCGATGTTATTGACCCAGATTACTCTCTCTCAACCGGATTTCACATCATCTTCTGCAAGAAGAACGCCAGTGACCTAACTAAACTGAACCAAAAGCTTGAAAGAGTTAAAGAGAAAATCATTATCGACGATGAAGCAGACTTTGCCACACCCAATGCGCTGATCAACAAGGGCGACGTGACGCGCATCAATGCGCTAATCAAACAATTGATCAATCATGATGGCATCTACATTGGCGTCACTGCGACGCCAGCGCGATTGGACTTAAATAATACGTTCGACAACGACAACGAGAAATGGGTCAATTTTCCACCCCACGAAGCCTACACCGGCCAGGATGTATTTTTCCCACTCGACACCGAAGTCAGCTTCTCATTGCAAACGCTGCCAGACACGGATGATAGCCCAAAGTACCTACGCGAAGCGATCTTTCGATTTCTTATTCGCGTCGCCGCGATAAATCTCTCTACTGGCGCTGACGAAAACTTCTCAATGCTCATCCATACCAGCGGGAAAAAGCTTGATCACAAGTCAGACAAGAAACCGATTGATGATGTAATGAACGCTCTATCCGACGTTCATTCCAAGAAATTTGAGACTTACACGCACGAACTCGACAAGATTGCTGCCAAGCTATATGGCACCGATCAAGCGGGCCGCATCCTCGGCTATATCGTAAGAAATTGCGACCAGACCACGACAATTATTATGAACAGCGAACGGGACAAGAACGTTGACTTTAAGTCGGCGACTTCACCCGCAGCTATGTTCACGTTCGTAATCGGAGGCAACATCGTCTCCCGCGGCGTCACTTTCGACAACCTTCTTTCGATGTTTTTTACGCGCGATTCCAAACATAAAATACAGCAAGACACCTATATTCAGCGCGCTCGCATGTTTGGGTCCAGAAGAAAACACCTCCCTCACTTTGAACTAACGATCCCCGAACAACTCTATCTAGACTGGCAGCGCTGTTTCGTCTTCCACAAACTTGCGCTCGAGGCCATCAAGACAAAGAAGGGATCGCCGGTGTGGTTGGCGGACCAACGCATTGCCGCAGTGGCATCGAGCAGCATCGACAAGGCAAACGTACTGCTAGACAAGGGAGAAATGTCCTTCCCGATCTTTGACTATTCCGATGATGTTGAGCAGACGATCCACAAGAACGATGATGCGCTAGCTGCCCTCAAGGCACTGCAAGGCAAGATAGGCAACGACGCTCTGCCAGACTATTTGATTCAGTATGTCCAGCGCATGCTGCCAAGTGCGCCGGATTCGATAGCCATCCACCCTTCCAGCACGATCGAGAAGATGAAGGACGCTGATAAGGTCAAGATCGAGCGCACAAAGGGGCTGTTCGGGCAAGTTCGTCGTGAGTTTCCTAATGCTGCACACCACTTCAAGATTTTCTTCAACGACGAGAAGAAGGCACGCGTGATCTACAAATTTAACGGCAGCATCAGCTTCGTAAAGAACGTGAAAAATGCTGGATGATTACGAATTCTATCAGGGCGCCGTACTTCGACGCTTGATCGTAGAGACCGACTATTCGACTTCGTTTCGACCATTTGTTCGCGAGGGCAGGATGAACGCCTTCGTCGTGAACGGCAGGATCGGAGTCTACATGAAGCACTCCTCAAAGAGGATGTCACCCTGGCGATTCACATTTACAATCGAGCAAGCCGCAGACCTTCTTGACCTCGAACACAAGTTTCCGGACTCGTTCGTAGTGTTCGTTTGCGGAACTGATGGTCTGGTGACTGTATCTTTTGCAGATCTCCATACAATCGTTAGCTTTGAGGAAAGTGAGAATGCTTGGGTGAGTATCTCGCGGCCGCCTCGCAATCAATATGAGGTTGCCGGAAATCGCGGAGAACTACCAAACAAAGTTGCACGAGGAATTGGTATCATTCCACAGACGTTGAAGGCACGCATTAGAGAGCGACTTGCCGCTGTTTAGCTTGCCCTATCGACCATTCCACCTGCCAAGAATACTCATGAAGTTGCGGCGCCGACAATGAGCAAGACCTATAAAAAGACAATTCACGAAGCACTTGGACGTGACCCGGTCCACCCATTTCCCGCCCGAATGGCGCCAGGCATTGCGCTCGATATACTCGCAGCAGAGTCGCTACCGATTCGCGTGCTTGATCCCATGATGGGCTCTGGAACCGTACTCGCTGTCGCGCGAGCGAGCGGTCATACCGCAATAGGTATTGATATTGATCCGCTGGCTGTTCTCCTTGCGCGCGTTTGGACAAGGTCGTTAGACGTAGATAAAGTTCGAAGGAAAGCCACGGAGGTGCTTGAGCGCGCGAAAGCCGACTTTACTTCTCGCCATGTCGGCGAAGCTTACCCCGACGGCGCTGACCCAGAGACAAGACGATTTATTCGATATTGGTTTGATAACTACGCACGCCGTCAGCTAGCATCCCTTTCGAGGGCAATCAATGGAGTGCGAGACGACCATTCCAGAGATGCACTCTGGTGTGCGTTTTCGCGTCTTATTATCACAAAGCAGGCTGGCGCGTCGTTGGCAATGGACTTGTCGCATAGCCGACCGCACAAGGTCTTCAACCAAGCACCTGTCAAGCCATTCAACAAATTTCTAGCCGCCGTTCAGCATGTTCTTAAGAATTGCATCTCCGCTGACCAAGCGGACCGGGGCCCAGTAGCATCAGTCTCGCTTGGCGATGCTCGAAAATTGTTCATCCGTAGCGGCACGGTCGACTTGGTCTTGACTTCCCCTCCCTACTTGAACGCCATCGACTACATGCGCTGCAGCAAGTTTTCGTTGGTATGGATGGGTTATTCCGTTGAGGAGTTGGGGGGCATACGGACGGAGAGTGTAGGCACAGAGTGCGGCGATAAGAATGCTCTCGAAAATGAGGACATCCGCGAGATTATTGCTGATTTGAAACTCAAGCCGAGGCTCTCGAACCGTAACGCGGCCGTACTGGCTCACTACATTGACGACATGCACAAGGCTGTTAGGGAGGCCGCACGTGTGCTTTCGCCGGGCGGCAAGGCCGTATACGTGGTTGGCGAGAATACCGTTCGAGGTACATTCATTCCTAATGCGAAGATCGTATCCGCTGTTGCAGAGCGCTCAGGGCTTTGCAGCGATAATAGACGGGCTCGGACCCTTCCTGCCAACCGTCGATATCTCCCTCCCCCAACAATTCGCAATGCACCGGAAGCGTTGGGTGGACGAATGCGACGAGAGGTTATTTTGTCGTTTTCGAAAGCTTAAAGAGTAGAGCTTGGCCTCGCATGCCAGTCATTTCGTAGATTCAGGGTCCCTCGATGAATGGACTTAGTTGAAGGATAAGGCCATGCCGCTGACCCGGAATTTTGTGACACCGTGCGGGCGCGGGTGGAGCGCGAGCCGGCTTTCCGCTGGGTGCTGTTTCAGGAGGCGGTGCAGGCGTTGCTTCAGGGCGAGATCGCGGAGGGCCGCGCGGCCCTGCGGGCCTATGTCAATGCGACGGTCGGGTTCGAGCGGCGCGGCGAGGTGCTGTGGCGTTCGCCGAAGAGCCTGATGCGCATGCTCGGACCGGACGGCAATCCACAGCCGAAAACCTGCTCGGCGTGATCGGCGCATTGCAGGAGGAAACCGGCGTGCACCTGAAGATTCGCGCCGTCACCGAAGCGGCCTGACCCAAGCCGCTTATGCAACGGATGCGTCGTGGACGAAGCACCATCCGCCATCCAAAATCCGCAAAATTCCGCTATACTCGCTCCGGTAGCACCCGCGGAGCGTCACCATGCGCAACATCATCATCTGCTGCGACGGCACCGGCAACGAGATCTCCCAGAACATCTCCAATGTGCTCAAGCTCTATCGCTGCCTGCGCAAGACGGAGAAGACGCAGCCGCGGCAGTTTGTCTATTACGATCCGGGGGTCGGCACGCTGGCGCGGCCGGACCCGTGGCACAGGTTGAAGCAGGATTTCAACGCCATCCTGGGGCTCGCCACCGGCTATGGGCTCGATGACAACGTGCTCGCGGCCTACTCCTTCCTGGTCCACCATTACCAGGCGGGCGACGCGATCTACCTGTTCGGCTTTTCCCGCGGCGCCTATACCGTGCGGGTGCTGGCGGGGCTCATTCATAAAGTGGGCCTGATCTCGCCCGAGCAGGTCAATCTCGCGGGAAGCGGCCTGATCGCCTACAAGCAGTTCTCCTCCGACGAAGCGCCGAAGCTGCGGGCGAAGATCAGGTCGGCTGTCGATGTCGCCGCCGATGAAGCCGCGCTGCCGCAGAGCGCGTTCGACAATGCCGCGCAATTCGCGCGCATCACCTCGACGCGCTGGCCTACCATCCGCTTCGTCGGCGTCTGGGATACGGTCGCGAGCGTGATCGTGCCGCGGGCCGATCGCTTCTATTGGCCGAGCCTGGAGGAGCTCGCCTTCACGCTGGTCAACCCGAGCGTCGAGATCTTCCGCCAGGCGATCTCGATGGACGAGCGGCGCTGCATGTTCCGGCTGAAGAAGTGGGACGACCCGCAGACCTACAAGCCGGTCCGCTTCAACGACGTGAAGGATACGCCTCAGGACATCAAGCAGGTGTGGTTCGCCGGCGTGCATGCCGATATCGGCGGCGGCTATCCGGAAAAGCAAAGCGGGCTTTCCAAATATCCGCTGCTCTGGATGATCGAGCAGGCGATGCTGAGCGGGCTCAAGGTCAACCAGGCCACCGTCAACCAACTCGCCTGGGGCATCCAGCGCAAGGGCAGCCCGTTCTCCTATGTCGCGCCGGATATCCGTGGCGATCTCCACACCTCGCTGAAGGGCGCGTGGTGGCTGCTCGAATATCTGCCCAAGAGCGCGAACTACAGGGAATGGCCGGCGCGACAAACGCATTTCGGCTACTACATCCCGGACGCCGAGCCGCGCTTCATTCCGGACGGCGCTGTCATTCACGAGTCCGTCCTGCAGCGCATGGAAGCGCTGCCGAGCTACCGCCCGGTGAACCTGCCGAAGCAGTTCGAGAAGTCCCCGATGCCGGTGCCGCCGGCGCATGCGAGCGCGGATGACCCGGAGGATGCGGCCACGGAGGAATGACCTTCCCTTCTCCCCTTGTGGGAGAAGGTGGATCGCCGGCGCGGAGCGCCAGCGAGACGGATGAGGGGTCTGTCTCCGCGGAAAGAACCCCTCATCCGGCGCTTCGCGCCACCTTCTCCCACAAGGGGAGAAGGATGAACGCGTCACCCCGCCTTCGCCAGCCTTCCCGCCTCGATCGCATCGATCTGCAGCGCGATGTAGCGGCTGTAGATTCTCGCCTGCGAGAACGCGCCGCCGGTGAACCAGAGGCCCGCTTGCGGTGTGCGCGTCCACATGTTGCGCAGCTCCTGCGTGGCCTCATCGAATCCCCAGACGCGGCCGACGCGGCGCGCGACTTGCTCGCCGAACAATTGCGCCAGGAGATGATCGGGCCCCTTGTAGCCGGTGGCGAGCACAAACAGCTCAGCCTTGTGCGTAGAGCCGTCGCGCATCCGGATGCCGTCAGCGGCGTAGCCCTCGATATCAGACGCCTGCATCAGTTTTATCTTGCCGTCGGCGATCAGCTCGGAGGCGCCGACGTTGAAATAATAGCCGCCGCCGCGGGTGCGGAATTTCAGCGGCCAGCCGGTGCCGTCCTCGCCGAATTCGAGCCGGAAGCCCGCAGCCTCCAAGCGCCCGAGCAGCACAGCGTCGAGCCGTTTCACCTCGTCGGTGACGATCCTGTGCGCCATCTTCATCACCGGCAGCGGCACGCCGGAATTGAGGATGTCCCTGGACGCAATGGGCGGGCCGTCGCCGAGATAGGTCTTGTCGTAAAGCTGCGCCGGTTCGACATTGACGACCATGGTCGGGCTGCGCTGCACCATGGTGACGTCGGCGCCGGCGGCCTGCAGCTCCTGGCAGATGTCGTGCGAACTGGTGCCGGTGCCGAACACGACGACCGGGCGGCCCTTCCATTCCTTGCCCGCCCTGAAGCGGCTGGAGTGCAGCACCTCACCCCCAAAATTCTCGATGCCGGCGATGTCTGGAATATTCGGTGTGCCGCTGACGCTGGTCGCGAGCACGATGTGCTTCGGGCGCAGCGTGCGGCCCACGCCCTCGCGCGTCAGCCGCGCGGTCCAGCGCTGCGACGCCTCGTCATAGTCGGCGCCCTCGAAATTCGTGCGCGTCCAGAAATCGACTTCCATGATGTCGACATAGCTTTCCAGCCAGTTCGCGATTCTGTCCTTCGGGATGTATTCCGGAAAGGTCGGCGGGAACGGCAGATAGCGCAAATGATTGACCGGCGTCTTGTTGTGCAGCTTCAGCCCGCGATAGCGCAGCCGCCAGTTATCGCCGACGCGCGCCATGCGGTCGACAACCAGCGCGGTCAGACCGATACGCCGAAGCTCGACCGCCACCGAGATGCCGGCGTGGCCGCCGCCGATGATGAGCACGTCGGGATCGCTGATGTCATAGATCGCGGAAGCATGCCGCTCCTCGAGCCAATCCGGCCCGGCGAAATCCCTGACATGCGACGTCGCGGCATCAGCCTCGCGCGCGGCGCAGATGGCATCGAAATCAAGCGAGGTCGAGATCGTCCATGCACGCATCTCGCCATCGGCGTCGCGCGCAAGGCGGATCGCACCATAGCCCGGGCCGTTCACGCACTCGAACGTGAAGATCGCCTCGACGACGTCGCGACCGCCAACCACAGAAGCGCGCGGCGCCAGCCGTGCCGTGTCGAGGCGGAATTTACCGGCGCGCGCCTGCTCCGAACGGGTGAGGAGTTCGGCGACGACGGTCGCATTGCCGCTGAAGGTCGCGAAATGCCAGGAGATGCCGAACAGATTGCGCCAATGGCTGTCGGAGAGGAAAAGCCGCGACAATTCCGCCGCCGACCGCCTCGCCAGCGCCGCGCCGAATGCGGCAAGCCAGCGCTCCGTAGTTTCACGGTCGATTTCCTCAGGCAGCAGGCCCGGCCGGTCCAGCATGGCGGCATTTCCCCGAATTCTTGGTCTTATCATCAATCAGACCGCAGCTTTTGCATCAGCACAACTGCGGCCGCACCCCCGCAGGGCGGCATGCGCGGGACGCTCACCCCTCCTCTTGTACCGTTTCGGCCGTATTCCCGCCGCCGCGCGACCCCAATGGTTTACGCAACGTTCAGCACTGCTCCCTATCCTGATCGCTCTGCTGCCAGAACTGGCTTCAACCGCTCAGGACGAGCGATGCTGGAACGATCGATCGCTGATGAGGTCGAAGCGGCCATCAAGGCCGGCTCGACCACGAAACATTTGGACACGCTGAAGCAGGTCACCGACCTGTTTCTGCTGGCCGCCGAAAGCTATTCCGGCGAACAGATCGAGCTGTTCGGCGACGTGCTGGAGCGGCTGATCAAGACCATCGAGCTGCGCGCGCTGGCCGACGTCGCCGCGCGCATTGCGCTGGCCGAAACCTCCACCCAGCTTGCCTCCGTCAAGCAGGCGCCGCCGTCCGTGGTCAAGCGCCTCGCCGGCAATGACGAGATCACGATCGCGCGCCCGGTGCTGACCGAATCGGCGCGGCTGTCGCCGGAGGATCTGGTCGAACTCGCCGAGACCAAGGGCGAGCAGCATCTGCTCGCGATCTCCGGGCGCTGGTGGCTGACCGAAATCGTCACCGATGCGCTCTTGAAGCGGCACTATCCCTCCGTCAGCCTGCGGCTCGTCACCAATCCCGGCGCGCGGATGTCGGCGTCAGGCTATGCCATCGTGCTGAAGCAGGCCGAGACCGATCCCCATCTGGCCGTCGAGACCGGCGTCCGCGTCGACCTGCCCGCCGACCAGCGCCAGCAATTATTGAAGACCGCCACCGAGGCCGTGCGCCAGCGGCTGCTGTCGCGCGCGCCGCCGCATATGTTCGAGGAAATCAGGACAGCGATCGCCACCGCGGCGAGCGGCGCCGACCGCGAAATGTCGCGCACCCGCGATTTCACCGCCGCCCGCCGCTTCGTCGCCTCGCTCGCCAAGCACGGCAAGCTGACCGAGATGGCGCTGCTGGCGTTTGCAAAAGAGCGAAAATATGCCGAGACGGTCGCGGCGCTCGCCGAATTGTCCGGCTCCAGCGTCGAGGTGATCCGCCCGGTCATGCAGAGCCTGCGCGACGACGGCGTGCTGATCCCCTGCCGCGTCGCCGGCCTTGGCTGGGAAACCGTCACAGCCGTGCTCGAGGCCCGCTTCGCCTCCGGCTCGATGGGCCGCCACGAGTTGGCCAAGGCGAAGGAGCAATACGCCAAGCTGACGCTGGAAAACGCCCGCCGCCTGCTGAAATTCTGGCAAGTCCGCGCCGCCGACGCCAAGCCGCAGACGCATTGAGGAATTTGGGTGGGGCTCACTTCCCTTCCCCCCTTGTGGGAGAAGGTGCCGGAGCGAAGCGTAGGCGGATGAGGGGTTCCTTCCGCGGAGACAGACCCCTCATCCGGCGCTTCGCGCCACCTTCTCCCACAAGGGGAGAAGGAAAAACGGCCTCACGCCGCCTTGGTCAAACCGGCGTCGAGGTGCTTGAGGCGCGGCATCACCTCCTGCTTCAGCAGGCGCAGCGAATTGTGCCAGGCTTCCGGCTTGTGCTTGTAGTCGAAGCCGAACACCAGCAGCGTCCCGAAGCCGCCGACCTCGTGATAGATTTTTTCGATCTTCTCGGTGACCGTCGCAGGCGACCCCACGATCCAGTTGTTGCGCGCACAGTACTCCGCTGTCACGTCGGAGTCCGGCACGTCGGGCGAGGCCTTGAGGTAGTCCTTGAAGCCGAAATGGCCGAGCAGCGGCAGGAAGTATTCGGTCATCATCCGGCCCATCATGTCGCCGACCGACAACCGCCACGCTTCCTCGTCGGTATCGGCGACGAACACTTCGCGCACCATGCGCCAGTCGCTGCGCTTCGGCTTGCGCCCGGTTTTCGCAGCTCCAATCTCGACCGATTCCCAGTGGCTGCCGACATAGGCCGGGTTGAGGTTGAGGCTCATCGGGATGTAGCCGCGCTCGCCCGCGAGCTTGAGCGTGTCCGAGCCCTTGGAGAGGCCGGCGACGCCGATCGGCGGATGCGGCGCCTGCAGCGGCTTGATGTGGGGTTTAAGGAAGTCGAACATCACGTCCGGCTTGCTCACGGTCCAGTACTTGCCCTTGTGGGTCCAGGGCGCGTCCTCGGTCCACATTTTCAGGATGATCTCCAGCGCCTCGCGCGTCATGTCGCGGTTCTGGCCGGACATGCCGTCGACGTTGAACATCGCCCAGTCACTCGGCAGGCCCGAGGCCGCGACGCCGAAGTTGAGCCGGCCGCCGGAGAGATGGTCGAGCATCGCGACGCGGTTGGCGAGTTCCGCCGGATGGTGATAGGGCAGCAGGAAGCCGCCGGGCCCGAGGCGGATGTTTTTGGTCTGCAGGAACGCCTGCGCGAGAATGAGGTCGGGCGAAGGATGCGGTTCCCAGGGCGCGGTGTGGTGCTCGCCGATCCAGGCTTCCTGGTAGCCGAGCTCGTCGAGCCAGCGCAGCGTCTGCAGGTCCCAGTCGTGGCCCTCCTTCAACCCGCACTCCGGCGGATGGGACGGCATCGTGAAATATCCGATCTCCATGGGCGTCCTCGCTGTATGTTGTTAATTAAAAGCGCGTCTGTCGCGCGCCAGCGACAGCATAGCACGCCTCGCGTGCGGCCGAGTTATGACGAAACGGCTGGGCAGAGGTTCGCGCGACAGAGTGACGCCGCTACCGCGTCCCGAACGTGGTCGCGCCGAACAGTGCCTTTTGCGTCGAGGGCTGCGAGCGCCAGTATTGCGGCGGGGCGGAGACTTCGCCGCCGAGTTCGGCCGCGGCGTGCCAGCCCCAGCGCGGGTCGTAGAGCATGGCGCGGGCGAGCGCGACCATGTCGGCCTTGCCGGACGCGATGATCTCCTCGGCCTGCTTCGGCTCGGTGATCAGGCCGACCGCGATCGTGGTCAGCCCGGTCGCCTCACGGATCGCCTGCGCGAACGGTACCTGGTAGCCGGGGCCGAGTGGAATCTTCTGCAGCGGCGACACCCCGCCCGAGGACGCGTCGATCCAGTCGACGCCGCGCTTTTTCAGCTCCTGCGCAAATTGAATCGTCTGCTCAATATCCCAGCCGCCCTCGACCCAGTCGGTCGAGGAGACGCGAACGCCGACCGGCTTGTCGTGCGGAAACGCCGCGCGCACCGCGTCGAACACCTCGAGCGGAAAGCGCATGCGATTCTGCAAGCTGCCGCCATACTGGTCGGTGCGCCGGTTGGATATCGGCGACAGGAACTGGTGCAGCAGATAGCCGTGCGCCGAATGCACCTCGATGGCGTCGATGCCGAGCCGTTCGGTGCGCTTGGTCGCGGCCACGAAGGCGTCGCGCACGCGGGCGAGGCCCGCGGCATCGAACGCGATCGGCGGCGTCTCGCCTTCCTTGTGCGGGATCGCCGACGGTCCCTCCGGCCGCCAGCCGCCTTCGGCGACCGGGATCAGTTGCCCGCCGTCCCAGGGCGTGTGGCTCGACGCCTTGCGGCCGGCATGGGCGAGTTGCATCATCACCGCGGCCTTCGACCGCTTGCGTACCGAAGCCAGGATCGGCTTCAGCGCGGCTTCGGTCGCATCGTTGTAAAGACCGAGGCAGCCCGGCATGATGCGGCCCGTGGCCTCGACCGCGGTCGCCTCGATGCAGAACACGGAAGCGCCCGACAGCGCCAGCGAATTGATGTGGGTGAAGTGCCAGTCAGTGGCCTCGCCACTGACGGCGGAGTACTGGCACATCGGCGCCACCATGATGCGGTTGGCAAGCGTGAGGCCGCGCAGCTTGATCGGGGTAAACAGAGCGCTCATGACGGGGGATCCGGAAGGGGAGGAAGCGGGCCGCGATGCTAGCGAGCCGGCGTCTGCCGCTCAACCGCGTCCTGATCAACCCTGCCGGGCGATTTTTCGCAAGGTCCAGCGCCGCCACAGCTCACTCGACCAGCGTGAACTGCAGCAGCAGGTTGCGCTGGATCAGCGAAAAATTGTCGTCGGAGATCAATGTCAGCACCGTGTCGCCCTCCGGCGTGACATGGGCGTCGATGCCTTCCATGTTGTCGATCTCGTCGCCGAGGTCGGCGTTGAAGACCGCGGGGCCGTCGACCAGCGCACCCGGGGCGATGGAGGAAAGCGCGATGCGGCGGATGCGGATGCCGACCCCGCCGATCCAGGAGAACTTGCGTTCCAGAACCAGCAGGCTGCCGGACGGCAGCAGCACGGCGTCGCTGATGTCGAAATCCTCGGTGCGGCGGATCGAAAATTGCCCGGGCGATTTGCCGCCGATCAGGAAGCCGAGAATATTGCCCTGTGCGTCGAGGCCGCGTTCGGAGATCGCGATCAGCGTTCCGGCCAGAGGCTGGTTGCCCTTCGGCACCATCACCAGCGCCTCGATGCCCCTGTTAAACGGCAGCTTGCGCGCGGCCGGCGGCAGCGCGATCACTTCGCCGCGAGCACGCGTAAAGCTTGTGGTGAAATCGAAGCGCAGCAACTGATTGACGCGCTCGATGCCGACATAGACCAGCGTCCCGTCGAGCGCGAGAGCCTCGGTATCGAACCAGCCGCGGGAGGCGATCGGCCTGCCGTCAGGCCCAAGCATCGGCGATGCCTCGACGTCATCGAGCCCGATCATCTCGCGGCCCTTGTAGAGGATGCGCCCGGTGAACCAGCCGGCCTTGTCGCTGATCGCGATGAAGCGCTCGCCCCTGGCGTCGAGCCGCAGGCCGGACAGGCCGCCGAAGCCGCGAAACCGTGAGGTCAGGATCAGTCCGCTGCGGTATTCGAGGTCGCCAAAGCGCACGCGCGACCGGTCACGGGTGTCGAACGAGGGCAACGGCCGGGCGTTGACCTCGATCGAAACAGGCGTGGTGACCGAGAAGTCGTCGGGAACGGCCGGCTTGGTCGGCCGCTGCACGGCCGTCTGCGCCAGCGCGCGCCCCGGCATGGCCGAAACCGATAGCCCTGCCGCGGCGTAAGCCAGAACGCGGCGGCGGCCTATGCGCGGCGACATGCTCTCACGAGTGCAACCGGCGCGGCCGGCGGTGGCCGGTCGGCGCGGGCGCGGCGCCGTGGGTCTCGCTGAACAATTCGGCGAGCTTTTCGGTGATGGCGCCGCCGAGCTCCTCGGCATCGACGATGGTGACCGCGCGGCGATAGTAGCGCGTGACGTCGTGACCGATGCCGATCGCGATCAGCTCGACCGGCGAACGGGTCTCGATCTCCTCGATGATGTGGCGCAGGTGCCGTTCGAGGTAGTTGCCGGGATTGACCGACAGCGTGGAATCGTCGACCGGCGCGCCGTCCGAAATCATCATCAGGATCTTGCGCTGCTCGGAACGGCCGAGCAGGCGCTTGTGCGCCCAGTCCAGCGCCTCGCCGTCGATGTTCTCCTTCAGCAGACCCTCGCGCATCATCAGGCCGAGGTTCTTTCGCGCGCGCCGCCACGGCGCGTCGGCCGACTTGTAGATGATGTGGCGGAGATCGTTGAGCCGGCCCGGATTGGCCGGCTTGCCGGCGGCCAGCCACGCCTCGCGCGACTGCCCGCCCTTCCAGGCGCGCGTGGTGAAGCCGAGAATCTCCACCTTGACGCCGCAGCGCTCCAGCGTGCGCGCGAGAATGTCGGCGCAGGTCGCCGCCACCGTGATCGGCCGGCCGCGCATCGAACCGGAATTGTCGAGCAGCAGCGTCACCACGGTATCGCGGAAGGTCGCTTCCTTCTCATGCATGAAGGACAGCGGATGATAGGGATCGGTCACCACGCGCGACAGCCGCGCGGGATCGAGGATGCCTTCCTCGAGATCGAACTCCCAGGCGCGGTTCTGCTGCGCCATCAGGCGGCGCTGCAGGCGGTTGGCGAGCCGCGCCACGATGCCCTGCAGATGCGCGAGTTGCTTGTCGAGATAGGAACGCAGCCGCTCCAGCTCGTCATGGTCGCAAAGATCCTCGGCGGCGATGACCTCGTCGAATTTCGGCGCGAAGGCGTGATATTCCGGCCCGCGCGGCTCGTTGGCGCCGCGGGTATTCGGCCGCGTCGCCTCGCCCGGCGTCTCGTCGTCGCCGAGTTCGCCGTCGTCGAACGTATCCGATGTCGAGGCCTGCGCGCTCTCCATCGCACTCTCGGACATTTCGTCGGTGGAGGCCTGCGCCTGGTCGGCGCTCATCTCCTGCGCGGCGTCGGAATCGGGCGAGCCCTCGGCGCCGGACTGATCGTTCTCGCCGTCCTGGTTCTCCTCGTTCTCGTCGTCATCGGCGTCGGCATCGCGGTCTTCGCCGAGATCGAGCGCCGACAGCAGATCGTGCACGAGGTCGCCAAATTTCGCCTGGTCCTCGGTGACCCGGCTGAGCTGGTCGAGCCGGGTGCCGATCTTGTCCTCCAGCACGGGACGCCAGAGATCGACCATCTTCTTGGCCGCCGTCGGCGGCGCGAGCCCGGTCAGCCGTTCACGCACCAGCATCGCCAGCGCATCCGACAGCGGCGCGTCGGCACGGTCGGTGATTTCGTCATACTTGCCGCGATGGAAATGGTCGTCGAGCATCGCGGTGAGATTCTTCGCAACACCCGACATCCGGCGCGAGCCGATGGCTTCGACGCGGGCCTGCTCGACCGCCTCGAACACGCCGCGCGCCTGCGGATTTCCCGGCATCAGCTTGCGATGCACCTTGGGATCGTGACAGGCGAGCTTGAGCGCGATCGAATCGGCGTGGCCGCGCACGATCGCCGCATCCCGCCTGGTCATCTTGCGGGCCGGCTCCGGCAGCCGCGCCTTGCCCGGCGCCAGGCCCGGCCGCTCGGCGGCGAAAGTCACGTCGAGTTCGGGCGCCTTCGCGATCGCGCGCAGGCAGGAGGTCACCGCGCGCTTGAACGGTTCGGTCGGCGCTTCCTTGGATCCGGTACGGAATTTGGAATTGGACGTCGTCATTCCCACCTCACCGCCGTCGTCCCTGCGAACGCAGGGACCCATAACCACCGGCGATTATTATTCTGCCGATCTCTAGCACCATCACCCTACCGAAACGCCGCGGCGTATGGGTCCCCGCGCCCCGTGCGCAATTGCGCACCAGGCGGGGACGACGACTACGAGAGAGCCACGTTCACAGCGGACTCGGGGAGTTCCTGATTGAAGCAGCGCTGGTAGAACTCGGCCACCAGCGGCCGCTCCAGCTCGTCGCACTTGTTAAGGAAGGTGACGCGGAACGCAAAGCCGATGTCGCCGAAGATTTCGGAGTTCTCGGCCCAGGTGATCACCGTGCGCGGGCTCATCACCGTCGAGAGATCGCCATTGGCGAAGGCGTTACGGGTGAGGTCCGCGAGCCGCACCATCTTGTTGACGATGTCGCGGCCTTCCTGCGTGCGATAGTGATGCGCCTTGGAAAGCACGATCTCGACTTCCTCGTCATGCGCCAGATAGTTCAGCGTGGTGACGATCGACCAGCGGTCCATCTGGCCCTGGTTGATCTGCTGGGTGCCGTGATAGAGGCCGGAGGTGTCGCCGAGGCCGACCGTGTTGGCGGTCGAGAACAGGCGGAACGCCGGGTGCGGCTTGATCACCTTGTTCTGGTCGAGCAGCGTCAGGCGGCCGGAGACTTCCAGCACGCGCTGAATCACGAACATCACGTCCGGGCGGCCGGCGTCATACTCGTCAAACACCAGCGCGATATTGTGCTGCAGCGCCCAGGGCAGAATGCCGTCGCGGAATTCGGTGACCTGCTTGCCGTCCCTGACCACGATCGAGTCCTTGCCGACCAGATCGATACGGCTGATGTGGCTGTCGAGGTTGACGCGCACGCAGGGCCAGTTCAGCCGCGCGGCAACCTGCTCGATATGGGTCGATTTGCCGGTGCCGTGATAGCCGGTGACCATGACGCGGCGGTTCTTGGCGAAGCCGG
>OEIU01000157.1_pt1 | contig 70067 bp, 58 predicted proteins | sample 1539221 | NCBI WGS metagenome assembly OEIU01 (sample SAMN03792071, study PRJEB22550) | activated sludge metagenome | feature: wastewater treatment plant; material: activated sludge; isolation source: Wastewater treatment plant of a petroleum refinery complex | place: Argentina: Zarate | collected...
GTTTTTTCCCCGGGCCACCGGGAAAATGTGTTGGGGTGCCTCCGCTTTATCGTTCATTCCATGCCTCGTCTGCAGACGCCGGAAATTCGGCAACCGCCGTTAAGTATTTGTTAACGGCAAACCCCTCGCAAAGCCTTGTGCCGTCTGGCGTTGACGGGGTTCGATGCAGGGGCTAAGGTACGGCGCGTTTGCCGGATCCAAGCTCGTGCCCCAGACCAACCGTGTTGCGCATTTTATCCGACTCACCGCTCATCGCGCAGCGCGAGGGCGCCATTTGCCGCGCCGGCACTTCCATATCTACAAATCGCACGTTGTGCATTCGTGGTTGCGCAAGGTGGCAACCCTTCCCATGAGTTGGCGCCACCGGCATTGGCTTTGGGCCGGAATCGTGCTCACGGCCGTGGCGATCGCCGGCCTGATCGCCCCGCGCGGCGCGAATGCCACACGCGATCCCGTAGCCAGCGATTTCATCACCCTCAACCTGCCGGTTCCGCCGCTTCCTTCCAACGAACAGAACACGATCGCGGCGAGTAGCGATGCCGAATGGCAAACCGTCACCGTGCAATCCGGACAGACCGTCGGCGCGATCTTCCGCGGGCAAGGCGTGTCAGGCAATGTATTGCAATCGCTGCTGCAGGACTCGGCCAATACCAATGCCTTGGTGCGCATTCACCCCGGCGAGGAATTTTCATTCGCCCACGCCAGCGATGGCCACTTGGCCGCGCTGCGTTTCGACCGCGACGAAAAAACCCAGGTTACGGTGACCTTCGACGCTGCGGGCGTGCATCAGGACGTCGCCGCGCGCGACGTCGAGCGCCGCACTGAAGTCGCGCATGGCGTGGTCACCGATTCGCTGTTCGATGCAGCCAATCGTGCCGGCATGGACGATGCGATGGTGATCAAGCTCGCCGATGCGTTCGGCTACGACATCGATTTCGCCCAGGATTTGCGTCCTGGCGACAGCTTCACCGTGATCTACGACAGCGTCTGGCGCGAGGGCGAAAAGCTGCGCGATGGCGACATTCTGGCGGCGTATTTCGTCAATCGCGGCAAGCGTTTTTCCGCCATCCGTTATGCGGATGGCCACGGCGCGACGATGTTCTACAGCGCCGACGGCCGGCCCTTGCGCAAATCCTTTCTGCGCACGCCGGTCGAATTCACGCGCATCTCATCGCGTTTCACCGCGGCGCGCATGCACCCGATCCTGGGCCGCATGCGTGCCCACCAGGGCGTGGACTACGCCGCACCAACCGGCACGCCGGTGCACGCTGCTGGTGATGGTCGCATCGTCTTCCGCGGCTGGCAGAACGGCTACGGCAACGTCGTCATCATCGATCATGGCCGCCACTACAGCACCCTGTACGGCCACATGTCGCGCTTCGCCAGCGAGAAAGTCGGCCAACGCGTGCATCAAGGTCAAACGATCGGTTTTGTCGGCATGACGGGCCTCGCTACCGGTCCGCACCTGCACTACGAATTTCGCGTCGACGGCGTGCACCGCAACCCGCTCACGGTGACTTTGCCCAAGCCAGAACCGCTACCGGCCACGGAGCTTGCGCGCTTCAAGCAGCAGTCGGCACCGATGCTGGCCAAGCTCGACAAACTCGACAGCCTGCAGTTGGCGTCAGCCAAGTAACTTCGTGGCGCACAACGCCGCGCTTTATCTCGGGCTCATCTCCGGCACCAGCGCCGACGGCATCGACGTCGCGCTGGCGAGTTTCGATCCGGTGCCACGCCTGCATGCCGCTTTGACGCATCCATATCCGGAAGACCTGCGCCGGCGCATTCTCGATCTCGCCCAAGGCGATGCCCGCATCGCGCTGGACGAACTCGGCGCTCTGGATGTGGAAATCGCGCGAAGCTTCGCGGACGCAGCCAATGCGCTGCTGCGCCGTGAAGGCATCGACGCGAAGAAAATTACCGCGCTCGGATCGCATGGTCAAACAGTGCGCCATCGTCCGCAGCAAACGCCACCCTACACGATGCAACTTGGCGATCCCAGCGTCATCGCTGAAATCGCCGGCATCGCGACGGTGGCGGATTTCCGCCGCCGCGACCTCGCCGCCGGCGGCCAGGGCGCACCGCTCGCACCGGCCTTCCATGCCGCAATGCTGCCGCGCGATGGCGTCGCCCGCGTGGTGCTCAATCTCGGCGGCATCGCGAACATCACGATTCTCGACGGCAAGCCACTGCGCGGATTCGACACGGGACCTGCGAGTTGCCTGCTCGATGCCTGGATGCAGGAACAGCTAGGCGAGCCGTTCGACCGAGACGGCGCGTTCGCCGCGCGCGGAACAACCGACGAGACGCTGCTCGTGCGCCTGCTCGGCGATCCGTATTTCGCGGCAGCGCCGCCGAAAAGCACCGGCCGTGAAGTGTTTCACCTGGGCTGGCTACACACGCATCTGCAAGACATGCGTACGACGCCGGCGGATGTGCAGGCCACGCTCGTCGCACTGACCGCGCGCAGCATCGCCGATGCGGTGCGCGCACATGCGCCGTCCGCGCGCGAAGTGCTGGCGTGCGGCGGTGGCGTGCACAATCCGGTGCTGCTGCGGGCGCTTTCCTCAGCGCTTGCTCCTGCTGCATTGGCGAGCACTGCCACGCGCGGGATCGATCCGGACTACGTCGAGGCGATGGCATTCGCCTGGCTGGCGCGCGAGCGCCTGTCCCGACGCGCTATCGACGATATCTGCACGGTCACCGGCGCACGCGGGCCGCGCGTGCTGGGCGGAATCTATTTCGGCGGCTGACCTGATTTTCCAGGGTCGTCGAACAGCGGCGTGCCTTCGACTTTCTCGAACGCTTCCAGCGCCTTGCGGAACGCAGCCGATTCGTTCGGATTCCAGGTGCCGCGCATTTCGGCGACGTCGTGAATTTCGCGATGAGTGACATCCTCGCCGCCCAAGCCGAGGCTGTGACGCAGCACGTGGACGATCACTTCGTTGATCGACCAGTTGCGCTCGCGCGCGATCGTCTTGATCCGATCGGCCAACGCGTCGTCGATGTTGCGTACGAGTATGTCCGGCACCGCTGGGTCCTTGGCTGTGCCCCTGCAGGCGGGATTCTGGCAGCAATTGCGCGGGATTTCACGCCTCGCCGCGCGCGGCTTCCAGCTTGCGCAGACGCGGCCACAGCCACACGAATAACAGCACCGCCGGCGCGATCGCGCAGACGGTGATCACGAAAAACACCGCATAACCCGACGCCGCGACGATTGCGCCGGCGAAAAATCCCAATACCTTTCCCGGCAGGTTCACCAGCGACACCAGCAGCGCGTACTGTGTGGCCGTGTGTTCGCGGTTGACCAGCGACGACAGGAAGGCCACCGTCGGCGGGCCGAGGAATCCGAGCGTGAAGTTTTCGCCGGAAATCACCGCAGTGAGCATCCACACATCGCCCGGATGCGCAATCAGCACGAGATACAGCAGGTTGCTGCAACCGCAGACGACGAGCGCGACGAACAACGTCGGCCACACGCCGAAGCGCGCCACCGCCGCGCCGCCGACGAAAACGCCGGCGATGCCGACAGCCACGCCGTAGATCTTCGTGATCGCGCCGATCTGCGTCAGCGTGAAGCCCATGTCGCGGTAGAACGGACTCATGATGCCGCCGATCGTGGCTTGCTCGGGAATCTTGAACACGAGGATGAACGCGAGCGTCGCCAACGCCAGCGGCAAGCGATAGCGCCTGAAGAAATCCGCAAACGGTTCGATGACGCCCACGCGCATCGCCTCGCGCCAGCGCATCGGCGCGTGCGCAACTGCAGCGGGTTCGCGCGCGAGCAGATTCGCCGCGATCGGCACCAGCATCGTTGCCGCCATCGCGATATAAATGATGCGCCACGACCAATGATCGGCGAGGATCAGGGCCAGCGCGCCGGCCACGAGCAGGCCGATGCGATAGCCGAGCGAATAGGTCGCCACCAGTGCACCCTGGTCACGTACCGGCGCGATCTCGATGCGGTAGGCGTCCACGGCGATATCCTGCGTGGCGCCGAAAATCGCCACGGCCAATGCCGCGGCGACGAAGGGCGCCAGATTGTCCGGTGTGATCGCTGCCATCGCCAGCAGGCCGGCACCGACACCAATCTGCGCGAACAGCAGCCAGCCCCGGCGGCGCCCAAGCCGGCGGAACCCCGGCAAGCGCCAGTGATCGAGCAGCGGCGCCCACAGGAATTTGAACACGTACGCCATGCCCGCGCTCGCGATCATGGTGATGTCGGTGATGGCGATGCCACGCTGCTTGAGCCAGTAAGCGAGCGTGCCAGCCACGAGCAGGAAGGGCAGGCCGGACGAGAAGCCGAACAGCAGCATCGTCCATGCCGCGGGCGTCGCAAACGCACGCCACAACGACGGCTTGTTCGCCGCGGCCACGGCTTCAATCGGCATAATCGACCGTGAACGGCGCGTGGTCGGAAAACCGCGGCGTCGCCGCGATCGCGCAGGATCTCAACTTGGCGCTCAGAGCCGGAGTGACGATCTGGTAGTCGATGCGCCAGCCCACGTTATTCGCGCGCGCCGCGCCGCGCGCTGACCACCAAGTGTAGTCCTCGCCTTCCGGTTTGAGCGTGCGATAGCTGTCGACCCAGCCGTGTTCCTCGATCAGGGCGTTGAGCCAGGCGCGTTCCTCGGGCAGGCAACCGGAATTCTTCTGGTTCGACTTCCAGTTGCGGATGTCTTTTTCGCTGCGCACGATGTTCCAGTCGCCGCACAAGACATACTCACGTTTGGATTTGCGCCAATCCGCGAAGATGCCGCCGAGCCAATCCATGACCTTGTACTTGAATTGCTGGCGTTCGTCGCCTGATGTGCCGGACGGGATGTAAAACGACACCACGCTCAATTTCCCGTAACGCGCCTCGATGTAGCGGCCTTCGTCGTCGAACGGCGCCCAGCCGAGATTCGTCAACACCTCGTCGGGTTCGCGCCTGGAATAAATCGCCACGCCCGAGTAGCCCTTCTTGGTCATCGCATCGCGATAGAAACAGTGATGCCCGTCGGGGCGAAACATCGGATCCGTCAACTGGTCTTCCTGCGCCTTGGTTTCCTGCAGACACACGACGTCGGCATCCTGTTTCTTCAACCAACCGAAAAACCCCTTGGTCGCGGCCGAACGAATGCCGTTGGCGTTGAAGCTGACGATTCTCACGGGCGGTCGGCTCCGGATGCTGGACTCGTGGATAATAGCCCGAATCCCCCGCCACGAACGCGCATCTCATGCTTGTCCATCAACGCGAATTTCTCGACTTGGCGCTGCGCAAGAACGCGTTGCATTTCGGGCAGTTCACGCTCAAATCCGGGCGCATCAGCCCGTATTTCTTCAATGCGGGATTGTTCGATTCCGGCGCAGCACTGGACGCACTCGGCCGCGCCTACGCGCAAACCGCGATCAATGCCGGCATCAGCTTCGACATGCTGTTCGGTCCGGCCTACAAGGGCATCGCCTTGGCCACCGCCGCGGCGGTCGCGCTCGCGCGCGAGCACGCGCGCGACGTGCCGCTGGCGTTCAATCGCAAGGAAGCCAAGGATCACGGCGAAGGCGGCGTGCTGATCGGCGCACCGCTCACGGGCCGGGTTCTGATTGTGGACGACGTGATCAGTGCTGGCACCGCCACGCGTGAATCCATTGCGCTGATCCGCAGCAATGGCGCCACGCCTGCAGGCGTGCTGATCGCCCTGGATCGTCAGGAACGCGGGCAAGGGGCGCAATCGGCCGCGCAGGAAATCGCCTCAGAGTTTGGCATTCCGATCATCGCCATCGCCCGGCTGGAGGAACTGCTCACGCTGGCTGGCGAGCGTGACGAACTGGCCGAGCATCGCGCGCGGCTTGCCGCCTACCGATCCCGCTACGGCGTGAATGCCGGTTAACGTGCCGCGCCGTATACTCCAAAACCCGGAGGATATTCCCATGCGCCGCATCGGTATACTGATTGCCTTTTCCCTGCTCGCGTTCGCGGCAATCAACGCGCTTGCCGTCGAGAAACAACCTGAACGTTATCGCTGGAAGGATGCGCAAGGCGTCGTGCATTTCGACGACGTGTTGTCGGACGCTGCCATCCAGGCGGGTTACGACGTGGTCGGCGGCAGCGGCATGAGGATCCGTCATGTGGCCGCGCCGATGACTGCCGAAGAGCAAAAAGCCGACGATAACGCCAGAGCCAAGCAGAAGGCGGCAGACAAGGCCGCGGCCGACCAGGCACGCGATGACGCGCAGCTGCTCGCGGCCTATCCGAACGAATCGGATTTGAGCGACGCGCACCAGGCGCAACTGGCCATGATCGACCAGTACGTCCAGGCTACCCAGATCAGCCTGCAAAGCCAGGAAAAAAGCCTGACCGCAAACCTTTCCCATGCTGCCGATCTCGAGCGCACCGGCAAACCGATACCCAAGGCGCTGAGCGAGCAGATCGAATCGCTGCGCGCGAACATCGAGAAGCAAAAAGCCTACATCGCCGCGAAGCAGCAGGAAAAAAGCGACAGCGCGTCAAAGTTCGACGCTGAACTGGCGCATTACCGCCAGATCAAGGCGAAGTCGCGTTCGCAGCCGTAGGCCCGCCTCAGAACGGCAATTTCAGGTTCGCGTCCAGGGCAAGCAACTGCTTGCGGAACGTATCCTGGATGCGCGCCAGCGCCACGTCGGTATCGGCGTCGAAGCGCAGCACCAGCACTGGTGTAGTGTTGGAAGCACGCACCAATCCCCAGCCATCCGGCCAGTCCGCGCGCACCCCGTCGATGGTGGTGACGCGCGCGCCTTCGAAGCTCGATTTTTCCTTGAACCTTTCGATGAAACGGTAGTGTTCGCCTTCGATCATTTCGATTTTCAGTTCCGGCGTTGACACACCCTTGGGCAGACTGTCGAAGATTTCCTGCGGCGCACGGCCTTCCGGATCGGCGGCGAGGATTTCCATCAAGCGCGCCGCGGCGTAGATGCCGTCGTCAAAGCCGTACCAGCGCTCGCGGAAGAAGAAATGCCCGCTCATCTCGCCGGCGAGTTCGGCTTCGGTTTCGCGCATCTTCGACTTGATCAGCGAATGCCCGGTCTTCCACATGATCGGACTGCCGCCGGCCTGCAAAATCCATGGCTGCAGTTTGCCCGTGCACTTGACGTCGTAGATGATCGTCGCGCCCGGGTTGCGCGTGAGTACGTCGCGCGCGAACAGCATCAGCGTGCGGTCCGGGAAGATGATCTCGCCGTTCGCGGTGACCACGCCGAGGCGGTCGCCGTCGCCGTCAAATGCCAGACCCACGTCCGCCTGCATCTGCTTCACCGACAGGATCAAATCCTGCAGGTTGTGCGGATCGGACGGATCCGGATGATGGTTCGGGAAATTGCCGTCGACGTCGCAATACAACGGCAGTACTTCGCAACCGATGCCCTCGAGCACCGCCGGCGCAACCGCGCCGGGAATGCCATTGCCGCAATCGACCACGACCTTCAGTTTGCGTTCGATCAGCACGTCGCTGGTGATGCGGTCGGTGTAATCCGCGGTTACGTCCATCGTCTGCAGACCACCGCTGCCGCTTGCGAGCCGGTTTTCGCTGATGCGCACGTACAGGTCGGCGATGGCCTGCTCGGCCAGGGTCTCGCCACCAAGCACGATCTTGAACCCGTTGTAATCCGGCGGATTGTGGCTGCCGGTGACCATCACGCCAGAACCGGCGTTGAGGTGGTAGGTGGCGAAGTACAATACCGGCGTCGGCGCTGCGCCGATGTCGATCACATTGCAACCGGACGCGCGCAGGCCATCGATCAATGCGGCGGAAAGCTCCGGACCGGACAGGCGGCCATCGCGTCCGACCACGATTTCCTTCAGTCCGCGCTGTTGCGCCTCGCTGCCGATCGCGCGGCCGATCTGGCGCGCCACGCCGGCCGTGAGCGTCTTGCCCAGCACACCGCGGATGTCGTAGGCGCGGAAGATGCTGCGATCCACCGCAACGTCGGCTTGTGCGGCCGCTGGCGCGGGTTTTGGTTTCGCGGTTGGCGCCGGCTTGGCGATGGCCTGTGCCAGGGTTTGTTCAGCTGCGGCTGGTGCAGTTGCCCGACGGCGCAGGAATCGATCAAGCGCTTCGCGCAGGCCGATGTTGCGCGCCTGCAGCAAGAACATGCCCAGACCAAACAGGATCAGGGTCAGCGGTATCGCCAGCCACAGGTTGTCGGGAAGCAGGATGTCGAACTCTTCCAGCGAGCTGCCGATGCGGAACAGACTGCCACCGACGCCAATGCCGGGATCCGTCAGCGAATCGCGCACGGACGCGTTGCCGATGCTGGCAATGATCAGGTCGCCACGGCCTTCGCCCTGGCGCAAGTCGATGCGCGCATTCGACACGGCCTGTTCGTGGAAAATCTTCAGCAATGGCTCGAATGGCAACTCGAGGTACGCATAAGCCACGGTTTGCTTGTCGTGGATGACTGGCAACGCAAACGCAAGCACGCGCTGCTTCGCGGCGACCAGGTGGGACTGCAACGGCGCGCCCATCTGCGACTGGTGTGCCTGCACCAGCATGGCGGCCTTGGCATAGCCGAATTTGGCGAAATCGGTGCCGAGCACGTCGCTCAGGTCGGCGCGGTAGAAGTCCGCGTCGACAAGGTCGGGGAGACCCTTTTTCAAGACCGCCACGGCGGCAGCATCGCCGCCATCGCCTCCCGCCGCCAGGGCCGTGGCCACGGCATCGCTGTTGATTTCATGAATCACGCGCAGTCGCGTGTCCGCGACAAATTGGTTCAGCGCTACGACTTCAGCGCGACTGACGCTGTCAACCTGGTAAGTGCCGCTGATGCGGCTCCACATCAGCCACGCCTGCCAAGCACAGAAGGCGCCCGCCACGAACGCGAGGCAGGCGCCGAGAAACAACACGTTGCGCGGATCGAGCAATCGCGCCAGTGCACCGGGTGCGCGCGCCTGTTCGATCGCGCGTTGCAATGCGGATGGTTTTTCGCCGGACTTGTTCGCCATCGCCAATCTGCCGTATTCGTCTGGGTCGTTCAGCGCGCGCCGGTATGTCCGAATCCGCCCGCACCGCGCTCGCTGACGGCGAATTCTTCCACCAATCGAAACTGCGCGCGTGCGACTGGCACGAACACCAGTTGCGCGATGCGCTCTCCCGGGGCAATGGTATAGGGCGCCTGTGCGCGGTTCCAGCACGAAATCATCAACGGGCCCTGGTAATCGGCATCGATCAGGCCGGTGAGGTTTCCCAGCACGATGCCGTGCTTGTGGCCCAGCCCCGAGCGCGGCAGGATCACCGCGCAATAATCCGGATCGCCGATGTGAATGGCAATGCCGGTGGGAATCAGTGCGCTCGCGCCGGGTGCCAGCGTCAGCGGCGCGTCCAGCACCGCGCGCAAGTCCATGCCGGCCGATCCGGCCGTGGCCGGCGCGGGCAGCGGGATTTCGGCGCCGACGCGGGGATCGAGAATTTTCAGTTCCACGTCAATCACCGACGGCGCACCTTTGCGGGTTTCGCGCGCAACGCTACGATGCGTTCGAGCAGGCCATGCGCCAGCGTGAGTTTGTCCGCGCGATGCAGATGTTCCTTGCCGCCTGGCCAAAGCAGGGTCAGCTCGTTGTCGGCGGCATCGAATCCCGCGCCGCCGCCGACGCGATTGGCCGCGATCAGATCGAGCTTCTTGCGCTCGAGTTTGGCGCGCGCATGGCTTTCCACACTCTCGGTTTCCGCCGCGAAGCCGGCGACGAAGGGCCGCTTCTTCAACGCCGCCACTTCCGCGACGATGTCGGGATTTTCGGACAGCTCCAGGATCAGCGCCTTGCCGCTCTTCTTCAATTTGTGCGCTGCGATTTCCGCCGGACGATAGTCTCCGACCGCCGCGGCGGATATGAAAATGTCGCATTGTGGAATTTGCTGCATCACTGCCGCGCGCATCTCGCGCGCGCTGCGCACGTCGATGCGCTCGACACCGGCAGGCGTCGCTAGATGAACCGGCCCTGCCACCAGATGCACTTCGGCGCCTTGCGCTACGGCGGCCTGGGCAATGGCGAAACCCATGCGCCCGGAACTGCGGTTACCGATGAAACGCACCGGGTCGATGTCTTCGCAGGTCGGGCCGGCACTGACCAGCACGCGCAAGCTGGACAGCAGTTTCGGACCGTGCAGCGCCACGAGTTCCGCGACGATCTGATGCGGCTCGAGCAGACGGCCGGGACCGGATTCGGGCTCGGCCATCGGGCCGTCGCCCGGACCCAGGATCACAACGCCGCGGCCGCGCAGCGTTTGCACGTTTGCCTGCGTGGCCGGATGCGCCCACATGCGCAGGTTCATCGCTGGCGCGATCGCTAGCGGCGCGTCGCTGGCCAGGCACAACGTGGTCAGCAGATCGTCGGCAACGCCATGGGCCAGTCGCGCGATTGTGTTGGCACTGGCCGGGGCGATGAGGATGCGCTGCGCCCAACGGGCCAGCTCGATATGGCCCATCGCGGCTTCTGCGGCTTCATCCCACAAACCGGCTCGCACTGGATGGCCGGACAGGGCCTGAAATGTCAGCGGCGTGACGAAGCGCGCCGCGTTCGCGGTCAGCACGACTTTCACGTCCGCGCCTGCGTCGCGCAAGCGCCGCGTCAGTTCGGCCGCCTTGTATGCGGCGATGCCGCCGCAGACGCCGAGAAGGATGCGCAGGTTGGCCAGCGGCCGCAGAGGCATGCGGGAAATTTCCGACACGGCGAAGGGCGGATAGCTTACCGGAATTCGGCGGATTTCCGTCTGCCGCAAGCATCGCCTCAGCGCGAAAATGATCCTATGACGACGATCCGCGACTGGCCCGAATCCGAACGTCCTCGCGAAAAACTGCGCGAGCGCGGCGCCTCGGTCTTGTCCGATGCGGAATTGCTCGCCGTCTTCATCGGCACGGGCCGACGCGGGCAGACCGCAGTCGATATCGGCCGCGAGTTGCTGACGCGGCACGGCAACCTGAAAATGCTGCTGGAGCGCGATGCCACCGCGCTTGCCGCCGAACCCGGATTGGGTGTGGCCAAATCCTGCCGCCTGCTCGCCGCGCTCGAACTGGGGCGGCGCTATCTTGCCTGCGAGCTGCAACGGCCAGAAGCGCTGGCGCACCCGGCGGCGTGCGCGGACTACCTGCGCGCCCGCCTCGGCGCTTACCCATACGAGGTGTTCGCCTGCCTGTTCCTGGACAACCGACATCGCATCCTCGGTTTCGAGGAACTGTTTCGCGGCAGCATCGATGGCGCCAGCGTGCACCCGCGCGAAGTGGTGCGGCGCTGCCTCGCGCACAATGCCGCGGCGGTGATCTTCGCGCACAACCACCCGTCCGGCGTTGCCGAACCGAGCCAGGCCGACCGCGCCATCACCACCGAACTCAAACGCGCGCTGGAACTGATCCAGGTGCGCGTCGTCGACCATTTCATCCTCGGCGCCGGCGCGCCCACCTCGTTTGCCGCGCGCGGCTTGCTCTGAGGAAGTTCGGGCTATACTCCGGCGCGGGAGGATGAACGCGCTTGATTTTCCGATATCCCACGGAGTTTCCGGCGGACGCTGTCGAGCGCCGCGTGCCGGACGCGGTCACGGCGCGTGTGCTCGTACGCGAACGCAGTCCGCAATTGCTTGAACTGCTCGCTTACCGGCGCGAGCGCTTCGCCACGCTGATCCTCGCGCGCACCGACTATCCCCCCCCGATCGCCGGCGCCGAAGACGCCGTGCTGATGGCGTTCTGCCGGCTCGCGTTCCGGCATGGCACCTGGGGCAAGGATTTCCATGCCTACCACAATGAAGGCCACATTTTCGAAATTCTCGGCCCGCGCCTGGAACGCCTGATCGACGCAATCGGCATCGATGCGTTGAGCCTGCGCGACTGGTTCCTGCTCGCGTTGTTCGCCGCGACGCACGACCTGCGCCAGCGTGAAGCCCCGCACTATCACGCCGGCATTGGCAGCAACGAGCGCGCCAGCATCGAGGAAACCTTTCGCATCCTGCACGCCTGCGGCTTCACCCACGCCGCCAATGCCGAGGTGTTCATCGGCATCGAATTGATGATTGCCGGCAGCACCTTCGACGCGCGCCCGCCGATCCCGGCGCTGGAATTCAACAGTGCCGAACTGGTGGTCGAATCCGGCGGCGCACTGGCGCAGAAGCTCGACGCCAAGCTGGACAAGCACGCGTCCGGCTGGCGCGACGACGCGCGCATCGCGCACGCGTTGGAACTCGCCCTGATCGCGGCGGACCTGGATACTGCAAACGTCGCCGAAGATTTTCCGCTGCTCATGGTCAGTGCCGAGCGCCTGTGCCTGGAGCGCGAAATGCGCAGCCACCGCGACCCGGTGGATGGCGTATCGGCGCAACCGATGCTGAACTTCCTGACCAGCGGACAGGAGCATTATTTCTTCGACCTGCACCGGTTCAGCTCGCCCCAGGGCCGCACCGCCTTCGCCGCTGCCAAACAGGCGAACGTGCAGCCGATGCGCCGGCTGATCCACGATTTGCGCGCCGCCGTTCCCGCTCCGCGCACCGGCAATGAGGTGCTGGCGGCGTTCCGCGCCCTGCGGGAAAAAGCCCGCTGATTCGGCAGTTTGTGCAGTCGGATTTGGCGTCGCCATGCGGTTTTTCGCGTGGATTTATACACAATGCTGCATTCGCTGCATTTTGCCATTTGTCCAAAAATACCGATCCGTTTTCGTCACGGTTTTATACATGGAATCAACAAGTTGTACGAATACGTCTAACGCCGGAATGGTCATTCCTGAAATGGCAGCCGCGTCGAACCGGTTTCGTGTGGTTCGATACGCACACAGTTATCCACAGCCCTGGAAACCGCATTGTCATGCGGATTTTTGCTGTCCGCACAATGCTGCCTTTGGCGCGCGCGCCGCGCCGACTACAATAGCGGGCGATTTTCGGAAACCTCCTGCGTGAAAGACTCCCTGCACCAACTCGTCCTGCAGGCCATTGCGCGCCTGCGGGAGCAAGCCGTTTTGCCCATCGACGCGGCTGCGGCGTTCGTCCTCGAGCGCACGAAAAACCGCGAGCACGGCGATTTCGCGACCAATGCCGCGTTGTTGCTGGCCAAGCACGCGCGCACGAATCCGCGCGCGCTCGCGCAGGCACTCGTGGCAGCGTTGCCGCAAAATCCACTAATTGAAAAAGTGGAAATTGCCGGTCCCGGCTTCATCAACTTTTCCCTCGCCCCGGCCGCGTACCATGGCGAAGTCCGGCGCATTCACGCCGATGCCGGAAAATACGGACGCAACGCCTCTGGCGCAGGCAAGACCGCGGGCGTGGAATTCGTCTCGGCCAACCCGACCGGTCCGCTGCACGTCGGCCACGGTCGCGCAGCAGCGATCGGCGATTGCATCGCGCGCGTACTCGAAGCGAATGGTTGGGCGGTAAGGCGCGAGTTTTACTACAACGACGCGGGCGTGCAGATCGAAAACCTCGCACGATCCACGCAAGCACGCGCCAGGGGCCTCAAGCCCGGCGACGCACAATGGCCCGCCGATGCCTACAACGGCGACTACATCGCCGATGTCGCGCAGGCATATCTGGCTGGCGCCAGCGTTGAGCTGGATGGCCAAACGATCATCGGCTCCGGAGATGCGAACGACATCGCTGCCATCCGCCGTTTCGCGGTGGCGTCGTTGCGTCGCGAGCAGAATGCGGATCTGGCCGCTTTCGGCGTAGCGTTCGATGTGTACTTTCTCGAATCCTCGCTGTACGCCGACGGCAAGGTCGACGAAACCGTGCGTGAGCTTATCGCCCACGGTCACACTTACGAGGAAGGCGGCGCGCTGTGGCTCAAGACCACGGACTTCGGTGACGACAAGGATCGCGTCATGCGCAAGTCGGATGGCACGTTCACCTACTTCGTGCCCGACGTTGCCTACCACCGCAGCAAGTGGCAGCGCGGCTACGTGCGCGCGATCACCGAACTTGGCTCCGATCATCACGGTTCGTTGGCGCGCGTGAAGGCCGGATTGCAGGCGCTGGATTGCGGCATCCCGAAAGACTGGCCGGAATACGTGCTGCATCAGATGGTCACGGTAATGCGCGGCGGCGAGGAAGTGAAACTGTCCAAGCGCGCAGGCTCGTACGTCACCTTGCGCGATCTGATCGACGAAGTCGGTCGCGACGCGACGCGTTATTTCCTGATCGCGCGCAAGGCCGATTCGCAACTGGTGTTCGACATTGACCTTGCGCGTTCGCAGTCCAACGACAATCCGGTCTACTACATCCAGTACGCCCATGCGCGCGTCGCCAGCGTGCTGCGCCAGCTCGGCGAGCGCGGCTTGCATTGGAACCGCGACAACGGCTTGGCACACTTGGCGCGCCTGGACAATGAGCACGAGCAGGCGCTGATGACGCAGCTGTCGCGCTATCCCGAAATCGTCGAGGCCGCGGCGGCGAGCCTGGAACCGCACCTGATCGCGCAATACCTGCGTGAACTGGCGAACGCGCTGCACACGTACTATCACGCCCATCATTTCATCGTCGACGACGCCGACTTGCGCGATGCACGCATTGCCCTGATCGTTGCCGCTCAACAAATTCTGCGAAACGGGTTGGAGCTGCTCGGCGTGTCGGCACCGGAGAGCATGTAATGGCTAGCAAGCAACAGGCGTATCGCGGCAATACCAAGCCCGGCTGGCCGGCCTGGGCGTGGCTGGGCATCGGCGTGGCATTGGGCATCGCGGTCTCGATGCTGATCCTGTTCAAGGATTGGGCGCCGCTGCTGCACAAATCCAGCCTGCCGCAACCCAATGCACAGGCAGTCGCGGCCAAGGCAAGCGACCAAGCCGTCGCCGATGCCGCCAAGGCCGCCGTGCCGCCGAAAAAGAGTTTCGATTTCTATTCCGTGTTGCCGGAAATGGAAGTGGTGATTCCGGATGCCGAGCTATCCGCAAAAGCAAAAGCGGAACAGGCGCGGCAGGGGCTTGCCGCATCGCAGGCGCAGGCACAACCCGCCGGCGCGCCCCCGGGGGTTGCGCTGCCGGCGCCCGCCGAATCCAGCAGCGGTTACATGCTGCTCGCAGGCTCCTACAACGACGCCCATGCCGCAGACGAGGCCAAGGCCAAACTCGCCCTGCTCGGCATCGTCGCCCGCGTGCAACCGGTCACGATCAACGGCAAGACCTGGAACCGCATCATGCTCGGCCCCTATGCCGACGCCAGCGCGACCGAGGCTGCCAAGCAGTCGCTCGCGGAAAATGGCATCAAGGCGATTCCGATCTCACGCAAGTCCGGCGAATAGTCTCGTTCAGCCGCCGAAGCCGTCAGCGAAGATGGTATCCGTCTGCAGCATGAGCACGCGGCCGTTCAGATCGACCACATAGACGTTGCCGTTGCCATCGTCGCCGAACGAAGCCGTGCTGCCCGCGTTGAGACCGGTCGAGGTAATCGTGCCGTTGCCGCTGTCCCAGCTCGTTCCTGGCGGCTTCGGCGCGGCATAGTAGATATCGCCGGTGCAATAGTCGCTGTAGAAATAGATGCCACGCAGCGATTGGCTCGGGCCGCGATAAACGTAACCGCCAATTACCGCGCAACGGCCGCCGCCGTGGCTGTATTCGATGACCGGCGCAATCGTGGCCGTGGTCGCAGGACACGTCGTGCCGCTGCCGGAAGGCGAGTAGTAATGTCTGCCTTCGCATTTGTTCCAGCCGTAGTTGCCGCCACCGGCGAATCCGGCCGGTTCGAAATCGATCTCTTCGTACAGATTCTGGCCGACATCGCCGATGACCAGGTCGTGGGTCTGCGAATCGAAGCCCCAGCGCCAGGGATTGCGCAAGCCGTAATCCCATATTTCGGCGCACTTGTTGCTCTGACCCGCATACGGATTCGTCGACGGAATCGCATACTGCGCCGGCTGCCCCAGCGTCGCGCCGCACATGTTGGCCGTGGCCGATGCGGTCGTGTGCCGCACGTCCAGGCGCATCATCTTTCCCAGCAGGTAGTAGAACGGACCATTGCCACTGGTATTGCCGCAGGTCGCCGCATTGCCATCGGCCGCCTTTTTCCACAGGCACTGCGCGAATCCATTCGGGTCGCCGCCACTGCCGCCATCGCCCATGCCCCAGTACAGGTAATTGTCCACACCAAACAGGATGTCGCCGCCATTGTGGTTGGTGTACAGATCCGGCACGCGCAACACCACCTGACTGGAACCGGCGAAGGTGTTGGCCGCCGGATTCGTGGCGACATAGCGGCGTAGCACCTGATCCGGCAACACTCCGAGTTCCGGGTCGGTACCTGGCGCCGTGTAGGTGACGTAAAACGTGCCGTTGTTGGCGAAGTCGGGATCGAAAGCGAGCCCAAGCAAGCCCTGCTCGCCGCAACACGTGACGGAAACCGTCAGGAAATTCTGCGACAGCGGATTGCCCTTCGCATCGAATATCTTGATGGTGCCGCCGTTCTCGGCCACGAACAATCGGCCGCTACCATCCGGCGGAACGCGCACGACCACCGGGCTGTTCAAACCCGCATTGCTGTCGATGATCGTGGTCAACTCGATATCCGACGGCAACTGCGCCAACGCCGACGTGGCGATGAAAAACAAGCTCGCAACCCACACGAATCGATTCATGACCGGCTCCGCGCTTAGAGGAGGGAAATGTGTACTCCGGCACGCGTAAGCAAACCGTAATCGTCGTCACACTCGCCGTGTGACGGCGAATTCCGCTATCGTTGCGTTTTGCTCCGGAAGTCCGCCATGACCGCGAAAACCATCCTCGTCACCGGTGCCAGCGCCGGCTTTGGCGCCGCCACCGCGCGGCGTTTCGCACAGGCCGGCTGGCGCGTGATCGCGTTTGCGCGCCGGGCCGATCGACTGCAAGAACTCACGGATGAATTCGGATCAAACATCCATACGGCCGCGTTCGACATTCGCGATGAAGTGGCGATGCAGACCGCGCTCGACGCGCTTCCCGAAAATTTCCGCGCCATCGACATGCTGGTCAACAATGCCGGACTTGCGCTCGGTACGGCGAAGGCGCCGCATTGCGATCTCGCGCAGTGGCGGCAGATGATCGACACCAATATCACCGCGCTGGCCACGCTCACGCACAAGCTATTGCCGACCCTGATCGAGCGCCGTGGCGCCATCGTCAACATCAGTTCCGTCGCCGGCAGCTTTCCCTACACTGGCGGCAATGTGTATGGCGCGAGCAAGGCGTTCGTTACCCAGTTTTCGCAGAACTTGCGCTGCGACCTGCACGGCACCGGCGTGCGCGTGACGAGTGTGGAACCGGGCATGGCGGAAACCGAATTCACCCTGGTGCGCACCGGCGGCGACCAGGTCGCCTCCGAAAAGCTCTATCAGGGCGCGCATCCGATCACCGGCCACGACATTGCGCAGACGATCTGGTGGCTCGCCAACTTGCCCGCGCACCTCAACATCAACCGCATCGAAGTGATGCCGGTGACGCAGTCGTTCGCGGGATTCCAGGTGGCGCGGGACGCCTAGCCTTCGGCAAGATAGGTGTATCCGGTCAGCCCCGCTTCCAGCGCTGCGCCGACGCGTTCGGCATCGTCAGTGGTCAACTGCGCCGTGGCGATCTTGTCGCGATACGCGGCGCGCAGCGCATCGAGATTGTAACCGACGTAATCGAGCATCACGTCCGTGGTGTCGCCGCGCTTGACATGCGAGAACGCGTAACCGGAGTCGGTCAGGCGCACGTTCACCGCGTCGGTGTCGCCGAACAGGTTGTGGATGTCGCCAAGCGCCTCTTGATAGGCGCCGACGAGAAAGATGCCGAGCCGATACGGCTTGCCCGCTTCCGGCGCGTGCAGCGGCAGGCTCACGTCCACGCCATCGGCATCGACATAGGCGTCGAGTCGGCCATCGGAATCACAGGTCAGATCCGCGATCACGGCGCGGCGATCCGGTGCGCGATCCAAACCAGCAATCGGCACGATCGGGAAAATCTGGTCGATTGCCCAAGCGTCCGGTATCGATTCGAAAATCGAGAAGTTCACGAAATACTTGTCGACGAGTTTTTCGTTGAGTTCATCCAGCGCCTGCCGGTGCGAGCGTTCTTCCGGCTTCAAACGCGGTCGTAACGCATTGACAATGGCGTAATACAAATCGTCCAGGCGCGCACGCTGGCGCAACGTCAGCGATCCTTGTGCGAATTGTGCGTGGCCTTCCGCCCACTGCTGTTGCGCTTCGTGGTACAGCTCGACCACCGAACGCGTAGCGATTTCGGCGTGAATTTCGCGCAGGCGCCGCAGCACGGTGGGTTCGTCCGCGTCGCCAGGCGGCACGCGGCCTTCTGGCGCGCGCTCGATGTCGCTGACGTTGACCACGAGCACGGCATGATGGGCAACCATGGCGCGACCGGTTTCGCTGATTACATGCGGTGCCTTCAATCCATGTGCCGCGCAAGCCTCGGACAGCGGTTGCACCACTGTCGATGCGTATTGATCCAGACCGTAATTGATCGAACAGGCCGAACGCGAGCGCGTGCCCTCGTAATCCACGCCGAGACCGCCGCCGACATCGACGTAGCCGATCGGCAGCCCCATTTTGCACAATTCCACAAAGTAGCGTGTCGCCTCGCGCATGCCGGCGGCGATGTCGCGCACGTTGGAAATCTGCGAACCCATGAACACATGCAGCAACTGCAGCGATGCGGCGAGATTCGCAGCCTTGAGTTCATCGATCAACGTGAGCAACTGACGCGGCGTGAGGCCGAACTTGGATTTCTCCCCGCCCGTGTTCTGCCACTTGCCGGCGCCGAGGCTGGTCAGGCGCATGCGCACGCCGAACAGGGGCTCGACCCCGAGCGCGCGGGCTTCCTCCAGCGCGGGCGCGAGTTCCGAAGGCTTCTCGATCACGATGAACACGCGCAGGCCAAGCTTGCGCCCGATCAGCGCCAGGCGCAGGTATTCGCGATCCTTGTAGCCGTTGCAGATGACGATGCTGTTCGCATTCGCCATCGCCAACACCGCCATCAGCTCGGGTTTGGAGCCGGCTTCCAGACCGAAGCCGCCATTGCCGGCGCGCACCAATTCGCTGACCACGCCGTGCTGCTGGTTGACCTTGATCGGATATACCGCACTGTAGCCGCCGGCGTAATTCAGCTCGCGCATTGCCTGCGCGAACGCGGCCTGCAATCGGCCGAGCCGATGCGTGAGGATGTCGGCGAAGCGCACCAATAGAGGCAGACGCGAGCCCTGCGTGCAGGCAGCATCGACGATTTCGGGCAGGGGCAACGTCGGGCCATCCGATCCGCGCGGATGCACGGTCAGGCGACCGGCAGCATCGACATCAAAATAATTTTCGCCCCAATTCGCGATCGCGTATTGGGTGCGGGCGGCGGCGGCGTTCCAAGCGTTCGTCATCGTCGTTCTCCGGATAACGAGTTTTCAGAACGTCGCAGCGGCGGGCCTTGACGCGGGATATTCGCCGATCGGAAGCCACCAACGCCGCGGGATCGACTGCACGCATTGTAACGCCGGAACCGTTACAATCGCGCCCCATTTTCACGGAACAGGATCCGTCATGACGACGCAACAGTGGTTCGACGAGCGCCATGACTACGCCGGCTCCTCGATCGGCTTTCGCGTGACCCAGCGCCTGCACGCCGAACAGACGCCGTTCCAGAACATCGAGATCTGGGACAGCACCGACTGGGGCAAGCTGATGGTCATCGACGGCTGCATGATGGTCACCACGCGCGACAACTTCTTCTATCACGAGATGATGTCGCATCCTGCACTGTTCACGCATCCGCGCGCCAAGCGCGTTGTCATCATCGGCGGCGGCGACTGCGGCACGCTGCGCGAAGTGCTCAAGCACGACGAAGTGGAAAGCGCCGTGCAAGTCGAGATCGACGAACGCGTGACGCGGCTGGCGGAGCAGTATTTTCCGGAACTATGCGAGTCGAACAACGATCCCCGCGCGCAACTGCTGTTCATCGACGGCATCCAATGGATGGCCGAATGCGAGCCGGAATCGCTCGACATCGTGATCGTGGACTCCACCGATCCGATTGGCCCAGCCGAAGGCCTGTTCAACGAGACGTTCTACCGCTCGTGCCTGAAGGCACTGCGCCATGGTGGCATCTTGGTGCAACAAAGCGAATCGCCGCTCGCGCACCTGCCCCTGCTCAAGGATATCCGCAAGGCGATGAAGGGCGCCGGCTTCCAGGCCATGCGCACGCTCACCTTTCCGCAGCCGTGCTATCCCACCGGCTGGTGGAGCGCCACGCTCGCGCGCAAGGGCGTGGACCTTTCCGACTTCCGCGAACGCGGCGCGGAAATGAAGCAATTTGCCACGCAGTACTACAACGCGGAAATCCACAAGGCTGCATTGGCGATGCCGGAATTCCTCAAGGCTGCGCTGGAGGATTGAACTTCACGCTTTCCCGCGCCAGCGCCCCCAGGCGCGCGCGCTGAGCAGATCGATTCCGTCGAGCCAGCGCGCGACGATACGCGATTCGCCAGCGAGCAATGCCGCACCAATGATGCCGGTGAGCAACCCCGGGCCGGGCAGCACCAGCATGATCAGGCCAAGTGCGATCAGCAACAGGCCGAATCCCACCGCCAGAACGGTGCGCAGCGCGTGCCGGCCTTCGCGCATGCGTTCGTGGTGCGCGCGGAAGCGTGAGCCGCGCGGCGCGGACACGAATCGTTTCCAGGGTTTGTGTAATCTTGCGAACACGGCGTGCCCCCAGAACCAGTGTGGCTTGGATGTATGCTCACCTTGCCCGATTCCGGAGCAACGCGCCATGAACCGTTTAGCCCTCGTACTCGCCGCCTGTTCCCTGACCTGCCTCGCCCATGCCGGCGACCGCATCAACGGCGCGACCTTCGCCACGCGTTCGCCGGTTTTGGCCACGCACGGCATGGTCGCGACGTCGGTACCACTGGCGACGCAGATCGGACTCGACGTGCTCAAAAAAGGCGGCACCGCAGTGGATGCCGCGATCGCGGCGAATGCGGCGCTGGGCCTGATGGAGCCGGTGTCGAACGGCGTCGGCGGCGACCTGTTCGCGATCGTCTGGGACGCCAAGACGCAAAAACTCTACGGCTACAACGGTTCGGGTCGCTCGCCGAAATCACTCACACTGAAATGGTTCCAGGATCACGATTACAAGGCGGTGCCGCCGCTTGGGCCATTACCGGTGAACGTGCCGGGTTGCGTGGATGGCTGGTTCGCGCTGCACGATCGCTTCGGCAAGCTGAAGATGAAGGACGACCTCGCACCCGCGATCGCGTACGCGCGCGAAGGTTTTCCGGTGACGCAGCTCATCGCGTATTACTGGAAACTCTCGGTGCCGCGCCTCTCCAAATTCCCCGGCTTCACGCAGCAGATGACGCTCAACGGCCGCGCGCCGACGGAAGGCGAAATCTGGAAGAATCCGAACCTCGCCAATACGCTCGAAGCGATCGCGAAGGGCGGACGCGATGCGTTCTACAAGGGCAAGATTGCACACACGATTGCCGACTACATCAAGGCGCAGGGCGGATTCCTCTCCTACGAGGATCTCGCCAGCCACCACGGCGAATGGGTCGAGCCGGTATCGACGAACTATCGCGGCGTGGACGTGTGGGAGTTGCCGCCGAACGGTCAGGGCATCGCCGCGCTGCAGATGCTCAATGTCCTGGAAGGCTACGATTTTTCCAAAATCCCGTTCGACAGCGCCGAGCATGTGCACCTGTTCGTCGAAGCGAAGAAACTCGCCTACGAGGATCGCGCGCATTTCTACGCCGACCCGGATTTCTACAAGGTACCGTTGAAGTGGCTGCTCTCCAAGGACTACGCCGCGCAGCGCCGCAAACTGATTTCGCCCGAGCATGCATTGCGCTCGGTCGAACCGGGTCAGGAACCGAAGCTGCACGGCGACACGATTTACCTGACCACGGCCGACAAGTGGGGCAACATGGTCTCGCTGATCCAGTCCAACTACCGCGGCATGGGCTCGGGCATGACGCCGCCGGGCTTGGGTTTCGGCTTGCAGGATCGTGGCGAGCTGTTCGTGCTCGAGGACGGCTTCGCCAACACCTTCGCGCCGGGTAAGCGCCCCTTCCACACCATCATTCCAAGCTTCATCACGCGCGATGGCAAGCCGTGGATCAGCTTCGGCGTGATGGGCGGCGACATGCAGCCGCAAGGTCATGTGCAAATCGTGCAGAACCTGGTCGACTGGCACATGAACCTGCAGGAGGCCGGCGACGCGCCGCGCATCCAGCACGAAGGCTCGACCTCGCCGGAAGGTCAGGAAACCGAGATGACCGACGGCGGCTGGGTCGATCTGGAATCGGGATTCTCGTATGCGACCGTGCGCGGCCTGATGCAGATGGGTCACGACGTGCGCTTCGCCAACGGACCTTACGGCGGCTATCAGGCCATCGAATGGGATGCGAAAAACGGCGTCTACATCGGCGCCTCGGAAGGGCGCAAGGATGGGCAGGCAGCAGGTTATTAAGCTCACGCTCAAGCGTGCCAGCTACACTGCGCGCCTGCTTCCGCAAGGATTCACTGCCATGCCGCGTTGTACACTTTTGCTTATCGCCCTGCTCGCCGCGCCCGCGTTCGCTCAACCGTTCGCGCCGGATGCGGGCAATCCGCCGCCGAGTCCCGAAATGCCGCCGGCGCAGGTACTGGCGCAATTCCACCACGATGAGATCAACTTGCTCGCTCTGCGCGGCGATGCGCATTCCCTGCTTGCCGCCGCGCTGATGGCCCAGGCCGACGCTGGCGATCCGACGCGGCCCAAAGTGCTGCAAACGCCAGCCTTGCTCGCACGCGCGCAGAAGGCCACCGACGCGGATGCGCTGGTGTGGTGGGTCACGGCGGCGCTGGACTGTGGCGGCAAGGCAAAATCCTGCCCGCGCGAGGAAATTCTGACGCAACTTGAAAAAGCCGATCCGGCCAATGCCGCCGCGTGGCTGTGGGCGCTGCACCGCGCGCAGCAAACCGGCGCCACGGCGACCGCGCGCGCGGCCCTGACCAGCGCTGCGCAGGCCACGCAATTCGACGATCACTTTGGCGCCCTCACGGCTGTGCTGTATGACGCTGCCGGCATTCTGCCAGTCGAGGAAAACATCCTGCGCGCCAGCAACCAGCCCGGGGTCAGTCCATCCGGATTCAAGTTGACCTACTCCGCCGGCATCGCAGTTGCGCTGCCGCACCCGTATCTGGACGCGCTCGGCGTCATCTGCCGAAAATCGCCGGACGATGCCGGCATCGCAGCCGATTGCATTGCGGTGGCGCAGAAGATGTCCGATTGCGGCAGCCTGTTCGCGCGCAACGCCGGCCTGCAATTGCTGCTCGCGCTGACCCCGCCCGGCGCAACCCACGAAGCCGCTTCCGCGCAGGCGCGCACGCTGGCATGGCGCATGCGCGGCATCGGTGGCGTGGCCGATCGGCTGGCGAACGACAGCCGCGTGACCGGCATTTACGTCCAGAACCTGCGCGCCGGCGGTCGCGAAAGCGACGCGGTCGACGCCGTTTTGCATAGCCAGAACCTGCCGCTGGAACCGCCTGCGGATTGGCAGCCACCCGCGCCCGAATCGCCTGCGCAACCCTGAGCGGCTTCCGCAATCCGCATCGGCGTTGTACGCTTGGCCGACTTCGCCGATCGGAGATACGCGCATGCGCAAGATTCTGGTGGCCAGCTCCAAGGGCGGCTGCGGCAAGACCACGATAGCCACGAACCTCGCCGCGTATTTCGCGCAAGACGGCAAGCGCACCGTGCTGGTGGATGCCGATCGGCAGGGTTCAAGCATGCACTGGGCGGAAAAGCGCGCCGGCATGTCCGCGCCGGTGCTGGCCATTTCCGGTCTGCGCGCCGACTGGAACGAGAAGATCCCGCAAGATGCGCAGATCGTCATCATCGACGGCCCGGCCGGCATCCGCAGCGGTGAAGTCGCCGAGCTTGCCCACGATGCGGATGCCCTGCTGGTGCCACTGTTGCCGTCGCGTATCGACCTGGAAGCCAGCGAACACTTCCTGCAGGAAGTCTCGCGCCTGGGCCGGGTCAAGCGCGAATCGCTCGCGGTTGGCCTCGTCGCGAACCGGCTCAAACCCTGGACCACGGCCTCGCAGGAAGCTGTCGAGGAGATCAAGCGCCTGCCGTTTCCCCTGGTCGCGCAATTGCGCGACACCCAGGGCTACGTGCTGGTCGCGGGTCTGGGCAAGAGCATCTTCGACTACAACTCCGAGATCATCCGCGGTCACCAGGAAGATTGGGGCAAATTGCTGCGTTGGGTGAAAAAACAAGGTTGACGGATCGATGAAACGCGAGATCGTGCTGTTGCGCCATGCGCATGCTGAAAACACCGCTCCTGGCCAGAACGACTCCGAGCGCGCGCTCACGCTGCGTGGCGTCGCCGAGGCGCGCGCCGCCGGACACTGGCTGCGCGAACAGAACGCAATGCCGGCGCGCGTGCTGTGCTCGCCGGCGCTGCGCGCGCGGCAGACGCTGGAACACGCGCTGGGCGATGTGGTCGTGCAGATCGAACCGCGCATCTACGCAGCCACGGCCGGCGAACTGGATGCACTGATCGACGAACACGCCGATGCGCAGCGCTTGCTGCTGATCGGCCACAATCCCGGCTTCGAAACCTTCGTCGCCCTGCTCGCGACAGGTCAGTCCGGCGACTTCCGCGGCATGCCGCCGGGCGGTATCGCGTGGTTCGAGCTCGACGGAACGGCCGAGCCGGGAAGTGGACGTCTGAAGGCCTTCTGGTCACCGTAAGCGAAAACCACGCATGCGACCGATCCGCATGCTGCCGTTGCTGCCATGCCTGGGCCTGCTCTGCGGAGCTGCATTTGCGCAGCTTCCACGCCACGAATCCCAAGACCTGGATGCTGCGCGCTCGCAGGCCGGATTTACCGTCAAACTGTTGTGGCTGATCGGCCTGCGCGGCGATTTCGGCGCGGTGCGTGGCACACTGGACATCGATCGCTTTCACGGCACGGCACGGGTTGACGCGCGCATTGACGTAGACGACTTGCACATGCGCAGCGCGAATTACGAAGCCTGGGCGAAATCCGCGGAATTCTTCGACGCATCGCGCTATGCGCAAATCCATTTCGTGTCCGAAGCCACTCCGCTGGTGCGCCTGAGCCACGGCGGCGCGCTCGATGGCCTGCTCACCCTGCGCGGCATCGACAAACCGGTACGCTTTCGCATCCTGCCGGCGCAGTGCGCGCAACCACTGACCGGCGCCTGCGCAGTGCAGGTGGAAGGCAGCATCGAACGCAACGATTTCGGCATGCATTCGCGGCGCGGCACGCTGGCCGACAAGGTCGCCTTGCGCATGCGCATTTTCGTGCTGCCGGCAGCGGACCCGACGTAGTGAGTCGCGCGGTAATCCTTGTCCTGCTCGCAACCGCCGCAGTCGCGCTCGGCGGTTGCGCGGTCGATCCGATCCACGCGCGCCGTGCCGCCGCAACCGCCGCCGCCGCGCAGGACAGCGCGCTCACCTGCGTGGTAGCCGACGCCTGCGCAATCGCGTCGCCCTATCAGGATCTCGCCGATACGGCACTGCACGAATCGCGACCCGGTGCGCCGGTACATTTCGTGAGCCTGCTCGACCAAGGCGCGGATTCGCTGCTGCTGCGCGTGCACCTGATCCGCGCCGCGCGCCGCAGCATCGACATCCAGACCTTCATCTTTGCCGAGGACGACGCCGGTTACCTGATGCTCGACGAACTGGTCAAGGCCGCGCGGCGCGGGGTCAAGGTACGGGTCATCGTCGATCAGTTGTTCTCGCTCAATGATACGGAACTGCTCGCGCAGCTCGCGCGCGCACACATCAATTTCGAGCTGCGCGTGTACAACCCCACGTTCCACAAGGCGCATACGCAACCGCTGGAATTCGCCGCCGGCATCGCCTGCTGCTTCTTCCAGTTCAACCAGCGCATGCACAACAAGCTGTTCCTGGTCGACGATCGCATCGGCATCGCCGGCGGGCGCAATTACGAAAACCGCTATTTCGACTGGGACGACGAATTCGATTACCGTGACCGCGACGCGCTAGTCGCCGGTCCCGCTGCACTGCAGATGGCGGCTTCGTTTGAGCGTTTCTGGGCCAACCGGCGCAGCGTGCCGTTGTCGCGCCTGCGCGATGTTTCCTCACGCATCCTCGCCGACGGCTTGAACGCAAGACCCTACGCCCCGCACGCCTACGCCGACGCGCAGCGTGTGGCGGCGTTGTCACGCAGCGCCGACGACGCCAACTACGTCCGTACGCATTTTGCCGACCAGGCCATGCGTGTGGGCGACGTCGAGTACTTTTCCGATGCGCCGGACAAGGCCGAGAATCCGGATCAGCCGCGCGACGACGAGTTGAGCCGCCACATCCTGCAACTATTCGAGAACGCGCAAACCGAAATCGTGATGCAGACGCCGTACCTCGTGCTCAGCCGCACGGCACGGCGCGTGTTCGCGCAGCAACACCAGGACAAGCCGCAATTGCGCATCATCGTATCGACCAACTCGCTGGCGGCGACCGACGCGTTCTACGTCTACGCACTGTCGTACAAATACAAGAAGCGCTACCTCAAGCTCGGCTTCGAGATCCACGAATTCATGCCATTCCCCGCCGAGGCCGGTGCATTGATCTCCGACTACGACACGTTGGGCGACGAACGCGAATCCACGCAGCGCTACCGCAAGTACGGCCGCGCGCCGCTGAAGGAGCACGGCGTGCGCATCGGCTTGCACGCGAAGTCGATCGTCATCGACGGCAGCATTGCCCTGATCGGTTCGCACAATTTCGATCCGCGTTCGGATCACTACAACACTGAATCCGGATTCATCATCCACGACCGCGCGTTCGCACAGTTGCTGCGCGCGTCGATCCTGCGCGACTGCGCGCCTGAAAACGCCTGGACGATCGCGCGCCGGCAGGGAACAAACTGGGTCAGCCGCCTGAATCGCGCGATCGGCGATTTTTCCGCGCGCCTGCCAATTTTCGACCTGTGGCCATACCGTTATGCGTCAAGTTTCGAGCTTGATCCCGGCTGCAAGCCGCTGCCGCCCGGCGCGCCCGGCTTTTACGACTGTTACACGGATGTCGGGGATTTTCCCGATGTCGACCTGCCGCTGAAGACGATTTATACCCGGATCGTGACCGCATTTGGCGCGGGGCTGCATTCGATTTTGTGATCCGATTGACGTTATCGCCCGGGCTGGCTAGGCTGCGCGTTCCGCCAATCAAACCGGAATGCCGCCATGGCCCTTGAATTTACCATCGAGATCACCGACCAGGATCTGCCGTATTTCATGGACGCGATGAAGCGCGCCGAGCAGCGCGCGGCCAGCAAGGGCGCCCAGCAGATCCTGGACGAAGCCGCCAAGACCTTCGCCAGTTCGCAAGGGCAGCAGATGCCGGAGTTCATCCGTTCGCGGCTGGCGAACGTGGAAAACCTCATTGCCATGGCCGCCGACGAAGGCTGGGCCCTGTCGGCCGAGGACAAGAGCCGCGTGGTTTCCGCGCTGACCTATTTCTCCGATCCGGAAGACATGATCCCGGACAACGTGCCGGTGCTGGGTTACCTCGACGACGCGATCATGATCGAGGTCGTCGAGCGCGTGCTGCAACCGGAAATCGAGGCCTATTCGGACTTCTGCGAATACCGCAGCAACGAGGCCAGCGCGCGCGGCGCCGATGCGACCAAGCTCGGCCGCGAGGAATGGCTGGAAGATCGTCGCGCCGAATTGCAGGCGCGCATGCGCAGCCGGCGCCAATCCTATGCGCCGAGCGGGGCGTTTGCTCCGCGGTTCAAGTTTTCCTGAGACGGAAACTCAAGGCTTACCTGGCGTGGCGCCATTACGCATGCGCTGCGAATTGATCCACGCAGCCACCATGTCCGCCTGCGGCGGCGGCGCGCCTGCCCAGCCGCTGGCATCGCCGTTCTGCATGTAGCTGGCAACGCGATCGTCGTAGTACACGTCCACGCGGTTGCGATCGTCGCCGCGCGCCTGCACGACGTAGCGTGGCGGTTGCGGTTTCGGGTCGAGAAAAATCCCGCTGAACGGCGTCCGGCAATAGTCCACTCCCATGATGTGCGCCAGCGATGCCGGAAAATCGGATTGTTGAAACGGTGCATCCACGACCTTGGGCATGTCCACGGCACCGGCGACGATCAGCGGGATGCGCGCGAATGAGCGTTCGCCGAATTTCGCATATTCCTCGCGCTCGATCGGCGTCATGCTGTGGTGGTCGCCGGTAATCAGCAAGATGCCGTTGTCGAAGAACCCGCGCTTGGCCAACGCGTCGTGGAAATCGGCGAGTTGGTCATCGACGTAGTGAAATGTTCCCGGCGGATCGATCCTGCTAGTGCGCGGGTTCACGAACGGTGGATGACCGCTTACAGTCAACAGCACGGCAAGGAATGGACGCGGATCGCGGCGTTGCTCCAGCCATTGCTCGAAGCGCCCGAACAAGGCCGCGTCCTCGGCGGCGCCGAATTGCCCTCGCGGCAGCTTAGCGTAGTACTGATTCTCGCTGCCTTCGACGTGATCGAAGCCGAATTCGCGCAACCAGGTTCCCTGATCCAGGAAACTCAGGCTCTCGGTGGTGAAATGCGCAGCCTCATACCCAGCGCGACCGGCGATGCCGGGCAAGGTGTCCGTCCCGGCACCGAACGCCTTGAGCGAATACCAGTCGTGCCCTGGCGGGATCAACGGCGACCGCCCGGTGAGAATGGCGATTTCGCCACCGTCGGTGGTGAATCCGTTGGCATAAAAGTGCGTGAAATAGTGGTTCTCCCGCGCAATGGCGTCCAGCCGCGGCAGCCAGTCACGCGGTCCACCGAGCAAGGCGCTTTGGTAGGCCGACAGCGATTCGGTGATCACGATGACGATGTTGCGGCCGCTGCGTGAACCTGCATCGCAGGTCTGCGGCACAGTCTCGTCCAGACGCAATTGTTTCTGCGCATAGTCCGGCGAAAACTCCCGCGCACGGCCCGGCGGCAGATTCACTTCCATCACATTGCCGACATATTCCTCGTGCACGTAGCGCAACGGCATCCGCTGCGAGGTGAAGGCAAACAATGCACTGATCGCCGCCAGCACGAACAGAGTCCGCGACCGCTTCGGCGAACCGTGCCCGCCCACGATCAATCCCGCCAGCACGATCAGCACGATCGCGGCAGCGGCGGCATAACCGATGCCGTTGATAGAAAAAAATTGCGCGCGCGCAACGCTCCATCCGGCGGCCGCATCGCCGGAAAAGCGCAACAAGTCGGCGATATAGAAGCGCTGGTTGAACAGCCGCAACAGGACTAGATCCGTCGCCTGCGCGAGGATGCCGAATGCCGCCACGACGCGTGCGATCCGCGCCGGCCAGCGCCACGGTGATGCCGCCGCGAATGCCAGCACGGCAAACATCGCGCACAACAGCCAGGCATCGCGGCCCAGCGCCGGGACCATAAAACAGCCGTGGCACGATGTGTATTCGCCGCCGATTTTTTCCAGGTACAACGCGCGCAGGATGCTCAGGCACAAGGCCGTGAGCGCGGCGGCCAGTAGCCAAGACCGCCGCGATTTCGGGTCACGCCGCAGCGACACGATCGCGCCTTACGGCCGCTCCACGATCGCGGTCACGCCCATGCCACCGGCAGTGCAGATCGAGATCAGGCCGCGGCCGGAACCCTTGTCCGCGAGCAGCTTGGCCATCGTCGCGATGAGGCGCGTGCCGGTCGCCGCGAACGGGTGGCCGAGCGCGAGACTCGACCCGTTGACGTTCAATTTTGCCGGATCGATGCTGCCCAGCGGCTTGTCGCGGCCAAGCCGGTTCTTGCAGTAGTCCACGCTTTCCCAAGCGCGCAGCGTGCACAGCACCTGCGCGGCGAACGCTTCGTGGATTTCGTAGTAATCGAAATCCTGCAAGGTCATTCCGGTGGCCTCGAGCATGCGCGACACGGCAATCGTCGGCGCCATCAGCAGGCCTTCGCCGTGCACAAAATCCACTGCCGCAACCTTGGCGTGGGTCAGATACGCCAGCGGCGTGATCCCGCGTTCCGCAGCCCAGTCATCGCTCGCCAGCAGCGCCGCCGAAGCGCCGTCGGACAATGCCGTGGAATTGCCCGCGGTCAGCGTGCCCTGCCCCGAAGTCTTGTCGAAGGCGGGTTTGAGTTGGCCAAGTTTTTCCAGCGTCGTATCCGGACGCAGGATGTTGTCGCGATCCACGCCGCGAAACGGCACGACCAGATCGTTGAAGAATCCGCGCGCATACGCCGCCGCGGCTTTCTGGTGGCTGGACAGGGCAAACGCGTCCTGATCCTGGCGCGAGATCTTCCATTCCTTGGCCATCAACTCGCAGTGGTCCCCCATCGACATGCCGGTACGCGGTTCCATCACGCCAGGAAAACTGGGCTTGAGTTCCGAAAGCGAGAAACCGCTGATCGCGGTCTTGAACTTGTCCCAGCCGCCCTTGCTGCGATTCACGCGCAGCAAGCGTTGCTGCAACGCGCGGCTGTAAACGATCGGCACGTCGCTGGTGGTATCCGCGCCGCCGGCAATGCCGGCCTGGATTTGTCCGGTCGCGATCTTGTTCGCGATGATGATCGCGTTGTCGAGCGAGGTGCCGCAGGCGCGCGCCGTGGTGATGCCCGGCGTGGTCGGCGCCAAACCAGAGGACAGCGTCGCCTCGCGCGCAAGGTTCCAGTCCGAGGCGTGCTTGATCACCGCGCCGAAGGCGACATCGCCCAGTTCCACACCATGCAGCCCGAACTTTTCGACCAACGCCCCGAGCGTCTTCACCGCCATGCCGAAATTGCCGACGTCGGCATAGGCGGTATTGTTGCGGCAGAACGGAATGCGAACTCCGCCGAGGATGGCGACGCGTTGCGGTGTGGTCACGATAACGTCCTTTCGCACGGGTACTCGTGGCCGTGCTGATATCATGCCCGGCCTGCCAATGTTCCGTATTGTATGCCTTACGTTTTCGATCTGGATACCCTGACACGCCTTGCTGAAATCAGGCAAGGGGAATTTGCGGGCGCCGATCCGTACCCACACCTCATCATGGATGATTTCTTGCGGACCGATCGTGCCGAGGAACTTGCGCGTCTTTTCCCACGGCCAGACGACGCCATCGCGTGGGACCGCTTCAATATCCAGACGGTCGAAATGAAGCTCGGCAGCTCGCACGAAGAACGCTTTCCTGCGCCGCACAGGCAGGCCTTGCACGATCTGAATTCCGGCCCGTTCCTGAGTTTTCTCGAACGCCTGAGCGGAATCGAACATTTGCTGCCGGATCCGCATCTCGCCGGTGGCGGACTGCACCTGAGTCGTCTTGGCGATCACCTCGGGATCCATGCAGACTTCAACTGGCATCCGCAGCTTGAAGCGCACCGGCGCCTGAACCTGCTGGTCTACCTGACGCCACATTGGCAAAGCGGTTTTGGCGGTGAGCTCGAATTGTGGGACACGACCGGCACACGCAAAGTGCGCACGGTCGAGCCGGTGTTCAACCGCGCCGTGCTGTTCGTCACACGCTCGGATACGTTCCACGGGCACCCGGTACCCTGGGCCGCTCCGGAAGGCACCTACCGGCAATCACTCGCCTTGTACTACTACACCACGAACCGGCCTGAACACGAGCGGCGTCCGGCACACAGTACCTTGTACAAGGGTCATAACGTCTGATCGTCAGGCATGTCGACGAAAAGTCCTGGCGCCTCTCGCCAGATCTGCCAATAGGCCGGAATTTCGCGCAACCGCATATCCAGGTGCGTCGCGTATCGCTGCATTATCTGCTCAAGCGTCTGGCCCGGAGCCAGTGTTTCGACGCGGATGTCGCGTTGCCCGCTGTTCGGATCCAAGCCGCAACTGATCAGGGCAATGGGCACATTCGCAGACACGGCAATCCGCGCCATCCCGGTGGGCAGATGCGCACTCCGGCCAAGCAACGGCACTGTCATTGCCTGCTGTTCCGAACGTGCTGGCAGGTCAAGCATTCCCACAATGCTGCAGCCGGAACGCAGCGCTTGCGTAACCTCGCTCGCGCTCGCGCCGGTGAATATCGGGGCGGCGCTTCCACTCCTACGCAACGCCCACGCGCGAAAAATCCCGAAACGATGCGACAAGCGTGTCATTCCCAAAGCCCGGCCAGAAGCCCTGCGCGCGACGAAGTGTGCATCGAATCCCAGTTCGCGAAGTCGCGGCCAGATCCATCCGCCGGCACCCCAATGGCAGGTAAGGAACACACACGGACCTTGTGCGGGCCATCCCCCGGTCTCCACGACCTGCCGCTTCCGCCAGCGCACTCCGCGCAACAACGTCAGATACACATCGACATGATCGACCAGGCGCAACAGACGGAAGCGATGCTTCCATTCACGTTCGTCGGCGCCCGGACAGTGCGCGCGGGCGGCATTCCAAGCCGGTTCCACGCTAAGACGATACAACCGTTCGCTCCGCGCCAAGCGCTTGAGCAAAGCAAAGCCGATTCGCCACGGCAATAGCGCCACGAAACATGGCACGACGAACAGCATCAGTGCATCGGCGGCGGCGTTGCGCAGGCGCTCAAGCATCGACGTCGACATCGACTGCCTTACCGACAGGGGGACGCAATTTCTTGCCGTACATGCGGTACTGATCCTCGCACATGCCAAACGCTTCGTATGTTTGCTGCGCGCGCGCATTGTCGCGCTCGACATACAGGCGGACGCCAACGACATCGGCACGTTCCGTCGCGCGGTGTTCGACTTCCTGATATAACGCGCGGAACACGCCATGCCGGCGATGCGCCGGCACGACGTAGACGCTTTGCAGCCACCACCAGTCGCCGTTGCGCCAATCGCTCCATTCGAACGTGATCATCAGGCAACCGGCGACGGCCCCTTCGACTTCGGCGACCAGGTAGAAGCCGCGCGCGGGTTCGGCGAGCACCCTTGCGACACCGGCGCGCAACACGGCGGGGTCCAGCGTCTTGCTTTCGGTTTCGAGCGCCATCGCGGCGTTGTACGCCACCAGTGTGTCCAGATCGCTGGCGCGCGCGGCACGAATGCGAACTGCTTCGCCTTGCATCATGGTTTGCTCCGTTTGCGTCTGCGCGAACTGCCCAGTTTGCGCGTGAGGGTATTGCGTCCCAATCCCAATTGCTCGGCGGCACGCCCGCGCTGGTTGCCGTTTTCCGCCAGCGCTGCTTCGAGCAGGGCCTGGTCGAACGTGGCACGAAGTTCCGGATACACATTACGCTCACCACGCGCCAGGCGTTCGCGCACGGTGCGCTGCAGGATTTCATGCCAGCCGGCGCCTGTGGTTGTTTCGGCATTCGTTGCGGGCAAATCGGAAACACGGATCTCGCGGCCCGGCGCCATCACCGCCAACCGCCGGCACAGGTTTTCGAGCTGGCGCACATTGCCCGGCCATGCCATCTGCGCCAACGCGCCGAGCGCGGCTGGTGAAAATGTCTTCGCCTCCAGGCGCATGTCTGCCGCGGCGCGCGCGAGAAAGCGCGCCGCCAGCAGGGGAATATCCTCGCGACGTTCAGCCAGCGGCGGCAGATGCAGGCGCACCACATCAAGCCGATGCAAGAGGTCGGCGCGGAACTGTCCGTTTTCGACCTTCGCATCCAGATCTTGATGCGTCGCAGCGATCACGCGCACGTCGGCGTGGATCAGCTCGCGTCCGCCGACGCGATAGAACTCGCCCTGCGCGAGCACGCGCAGCAGGCGCGTCTGCAACGCCAGCGGCATGTCCCCGATTTCGTCGAGGAAGAGCGTTCCTCCCTCGGCTTGTTCGAAACGGCCCGGATGGCGTTTGAGCGCGCCGGTGAACGCACCGGCTTCGTGGCCGAACAGTTCCGATTCGAGCAGTTCGGACGGAATCGCCGCCGTGTTCATCGCCACGAATGCCCGCGCCGCCCGTGCGCTGTGCCGGTGCAGGGCGCGCGCGACCAGCTCCTTGCCGGTGCCGGTTTCGCCGGTGACGAGTACGTTCAAGTCCGTCGCCGCGACGCGGCCGATGCTGCGGAACAACTCGCGCATTGCTGGCGCGCTGCCGATCAATTCTGCTTCGGGTTCCGTCGCAGGCAGCGGCGCCGGTGGTGGGCGCGATTGCGCCATTGCGCGTTCGACCGCTGCGCGGACCTGGTCCAGATCAAAAGGCTTGGGCAGGTAATCGAATGCGCCGTTGCGGTAAGCGGTGGCGGTGGAGGCCACATCGGTGAACGCGCTCATCACGATTACCGGCAGATGCAATCCGCGCGAGGTGATCGCGTCGAGCAGTTTCAGACCGCTTGCGCCGGGCATGCGTATGTCACTCACGATCACAGCGGGGACATTGTGGTCTAGCGCCGCGAGCAAATCCTCGGCGCTGGCGAAGTCGCGCACCGTCGCGCCGTCCTCGCGCAGGGCTTCGCCGAGCACGAAACGGATCGACGCATCATCGTCGGCGATCCAGATTTCAGCCATGCGCAAACTCCAGCGGCAGCAAGACACTGAACACGGTGTGGCCCGGTCGGCTGCGGAAATCCAGTTGCCCACCATGCTCAATGGCAACTTCGCGCGCGAGCGCGAGACCGAGCCCGGTGCCGCCGGCGCGGCCAGACACCAATGGCGCGAACAGCGATTCGCGCAAGGACTCCGGCACGCCTTGCCCGTTGTCGATCACGTCCAGACGCAGCGCCAGGCGCACGGATTGGCCGCCGAGTACGGCGGCATGTTCGGCGCGCGTGCGCAAACGAATTGTGGTCGCTCCGGCCTGCAGCGCATTGCGCAACAGGTTGAGCAGCAGTTGCAGCAGGCGATCGGCGTCGCCGCGGAATACCGGCAGACTGGGGTCGTAATCGCGTTCGAGGCGAGTTTCCGGCGCGGCTTCGACAGCGATCAGCGCGCGCGCACGTTCGGCCACTTCGTGCAGGTTGACCACGGACAAATGCGGCTTGCCGCCCGGGTGCAGCAGGCGATCGGTCAGCGTGCCGAGGCGGTCGGCCTCGGCGATGATGAGTTCGGCAAGACGCTGTTGGTCAGGGTCGCCGAGGCGACGACGCAACAGTTGCGCCGCGCCACGCAGTCCGGCGAGCGGATTTTTCACCTCGTGCGCGAGTCCGCGCAGGGACTGTGACACCGGCGCCGATGTCGAATCAAGCGGACTGTGCGGATGCATTTCCAGCAACACGCCGGCGTCGCAGCGGCTGGCGGTGACATCGATACGAATGTGCGCGGAACGAACGGAGAGTTCCAGGCCACGCTGCATCGACGCCGAATCTGCCACGAACGCACGTTCGATCAGCGCCGTCAGCGCACAGCTGGATTCGCCCAACGTTTCCAGCGGGCATCCGCGCCAGCGCGCCAGACCGGTCAATTCGACGAACGCTGGATTCGCATGCACGAAACGCAGGGTGTCATCGAGCACCGCAACGCCCGTCGTCAACTGGTCGAGCAAAGTCACGACATCCGTGGAAATGCTGGTGCTTTCGCTACTTGCGAACATTGCACCATTTTAGTGCAGAAATGGCGATGGGCGCGCCGAGTCTGCAAATTATTTTTGAGTCTCCCGCGTTGAGATCGGAGTACGCTCAACTCCCGGCACCGTTCGCCGGAAACGTGCCATGAGTCTGCGCAGTCTGTTCGTCGATTTCAATTCCTATTTCGCCTCGGTCGAACAACAGGCCGATCCGGCGCTGCGCGGGCGACCGGTCGGCGTGGTGCCAGTGATGGCGCAGACCACTTGCTGCATCGCCGCCAGCGTCGAGGCGAAAACCTTCGGCGTGCGCACCGGCACGCTGGTGCGCGATGCGCGCAAATTGTGTCCGCAGATCGAGCTCGTGCTCGCGCAGCCGCCGCTGTACGTGGACTACCACCATCGTCTGAAGCAGGCGATCGAAACCTGTATTCCGATCGCCTACGTCGGCTCGATCGACGAGGTCGCCTGCGAACTGATCGGACGCGAACGCACGCGCGCAAATGCCATTGCCATCGCACGCAACATCAAGGCCGCTGTGCGCGGCGTCGGTGACTGGCTGCGTTGCTCGATCGGCATTGCACCGAATCATTTCCTGTCCAAGACCGCCACCGACATGCAAAAGCCAGACGGCCTGGTCGTGCTGGAGGATGCTGATCTTCCACACGCACTGTATCGGCTGGAATTGTCCGACCTGTGCGGCATCGGCCCGGCGATGGAACAACGTCTGCACGCGCACGGTATCCGCAGCGTCGCGCAGTTGTGCGCGCTGGATGCGACAGCGCTGCGCGACGTGTGGGGCGGCATCGAAGGTGGGCGTTTCTTCGACGCGCTGCGCGGACAGTGGCAGGGGCGCCGCGAATCCCCCCGCGCCAGTCTCGGCCATTCCCATGTGCTCGGTCCGGAATGGCGCACGCCCGCCGGGGCGCGCGCAGTGCTGAAGAAACTGCTGGTCAAGGCGGCGATGCGGCTGCGCCACGAGGGCTATGTCGCGCAGGCGATGTCGGTGCGCGTGCGCCATCTGCGCGCCGACGCCTGGCACGGAGAAATCCGTTTCGACGCCACCGACGACAGCCGCGAATTCCTGCGCCAGTTCGCACGCGCGCTCGAGCAGCGCGACCGTGACACGCTGCGCCTGCCGTTGCGTGACACCAGCCCGCTGCCGTTGGCAGTGAGCGTGACCTTGCACCGCCTGCAGCGACGCGACGAAAGCACGGCCTGCCTATTCGTGGACGAGACGAAATCCCGCGCGGTGAATAGTGTGCTCGACCGAATCAACCGCCGCTATGGCGGCAACACCTTGTACTTCGGCAGCATGCAAGGCGCGCTCGACGCCGCGCCGATGCGCATTCCGTTCAGCACGATTCCGAATACGCAACTGGAATGCGACAGTGAACGCGGTACGCCATGGCGCCAACGTGCCCGCCCGTTCAACCGCGCCGGCATGCAGCCGACGCGGCCACACAACCGCAATCAGATGCTGTAGTACATGGCAAATTCCACCGGATGCGCTGCCGCGCGATAGCGCGTCACTTCGACCATCTTGGTTTCGATATAGGCGTCGATGAAATCGTCGCTGAACACGCCGCCGGCTTTCAGGAACGCGCGATCCTTGTCGAGGTATTCCAATGCCTGGTCAAGGCTGCTGCATACCGTCGGGATGTTCTTTTCCTCCTCCGGCGGCAAGTCATACAGATCCTTGTCCATCGGCGCGCCCGGATCGATCTTGTTCAGGATGCCATCCAGGCCCGCCATCATCAGCGCGGTGAACGCGAGGTATCCGGAGTTCATCGGATCCGGGAAGCGCACTTCGATGCGACGCGCCTTGGGCGAATGCACGAACGGGATGCGGCAGCTCGCGGACCGGTTGCGCGCGGAGTACGCCAGCATCACCGGCGCCTCGAAACCCGGTACCAGGCGCTTATAGCTGTTCGTGGTGGAATTGGTGAACGCGTTGATCGCACGCGCGTGCTTGAAGATGCCGCCGATGTAGTACAACGCCGTCTGCGACAGGCCGCCGTAGAGGTCGCCCGCGAACAGGTTCGTGCCGCCCTTGGCCAACGACTGGTGTACGTGCATGCCGGAACCATTGTCGCCGACGATGGGCTTGGGCATGAAGGTGACGGTCTTGCCGTGCGCGTGCGCGACGTTCTTGAGTACGTACTTGAGCGTGAGCAGCTCATCGCCCTTGTGCACGAGGGTGCTGAACTTGGTGCCGATCTCGCACTGGCCGGCGGTGGCGACTTCGTGGTGATGCACCTCGACGATCTGGCCGACCTGCTCGAGGATCTTGCACATCTCGCCACGCAGGTCGTTCAACGAATCCACCGGCGGCACAGGGAAATAGCCGCCTTTCACACCCGGCCGATGTCCGCTGTTGCCGCCTTCGAATTCGCGGTTGGAACTCCACGCGCCTTCTTCGGAATCGATGCTGAAACCGGCGCCGTGCATGTCGTTGTGCCAGCGCACCGAATCAAAGATGAAGAATTCCGGCTCCGGACCGAAGAACGCGGTATCGGCGACACCGGTGGATTTCAAAAAGGCTTCCGCGCGCCTGGCGATCGAGCGCGGGCAGCGCGAATAGGCCTGCATAGTCGACGGTTCAAGTACGTCGCAGACCAGGTTCAAGGTCGGATGCGCGGTGAACGGATCGATCACGGCGCTGGCCGGATCGGGCATCAGCACCATGTCCGAATCGTTGATGCCCTTCCAGCCGGTGATCGAGGAGCCGTCGAACATCTTGCCGTCTTCAAACGTGCCGGCGTCGACAGCGTGAGCGGGAAAAGTAACGTGGTGCTGTTTGCCAAGCATGTCGGCAAAGCGCAGGTCGACGAATTCGACGTTGTGCTTCTTGATCAGATCGAAGACTTTTTCGGTGGACATCGCGGGCTCCGGATTGGGGGACGCCGCAAATACAGCAAGGCCGATGCCAACGATGATCATTCAATCAAATCAATATGTTGCATCTAATCCAGCGGACTTTCCGAATTGCTTTGCACCAATATGAATCGGCTGTAAATCCAAATAGCACTAATACGATGCATCAATCCCGATCGATGCCGGCAACCTCATTGAAATCGCCGATGCCTTCGATCAGACCCGTGACCGCTTCGCACTCGGCGGCAGTCATGTACGGATTCCACACATCCATCAGCATGACCACGCGCGTTTTGTCGCTGCGGTTCCAGGCTTCGTGCTCGTAGGTGTCGTCAAAACTGAAGACCTCGCCTTCGCGCCAGACCTTTTCCTCGCCACCGACATTGATCGCGCAGTTTTCCGGAATGACCAGCGGCAAGTGCGTGACCAGGCGTGTGTTGGTGACACCGCGGTGCTTGAGGATATGCGTGCCGGGCGTAAGCACCGAGTAGCACACTTCCGGCGCATGGTCGCGAATGCGTACCAGGGTCGGCAATGATTCCAGCGCGGCACTGGTACGCGGGCAGCGCGTGTGATGCGCGTCGAAGCGATCGCCGTGGCGATAGAAGAAATACGCATCCCAGACCGGATTTTCGATGCCACCGAGATAACTTTTCATTGCCTCGGGCGGATGCTCGCCGAGAAACGGCGCCAATGCATCCGGCTCATGCAGGACGGATTTCATCTCGTCGCGCACATCCGTCCACTGGCTTTCCAGGATTTCGTACCATGCAAACAGCTTGCGATCGAAATACGTGGCAGCCGGCAAGTCCGGAAAATACAGGAACTTCGGAATCTGGCGCGGATCCGGATAGTTCGGCGGAATCTCGCCGAGATAGATTTTCAGGCACTTGGCCACACGCGCCATTTCCGCTTCGCCGTGGCGCTGGACATACGGTGCGAGCAGCGCTTCGAACAGGCGCTTGCGTCCTTCGTAGGTCACGCGCATCGCGTGCTTGACCTGCGCGCGCAACATCGGCGCGGTGCTGGCATCGCTCATCCAGCGCCCTTGCTCCTGCGCCTGCATGATCGCGCCGAAGAAATTCGGCAGCGCCGTTTTTGTATCGCCGGACTGTTCCAGCGCGATCGCGTACTGCAAGCGCGCGACGTAGGCCCTCGGCGCCAGCTCCAGGCAACGCGCGAGCGTCGTGCGGGCTTCCTCGAGCCGGCGTGCTGCCAGGTATGCACTGCCCAGCGTCAGGTGGACTTGCGCCTCGTCCGGGCTGGACTGCGCCGCGCGCTGAAGATATTCGATCGCGGTTTGCGGCCGGCCCAAAGCCATCTCGCGCGAACCGAGGAACAGCAACGCCTCGGCATGTTCGGGTAGCGCCGCAAGGACGCGGTTGTATTCGGGCAATGCTTCTTCACCGCGACCCTCGGCGCTGAGCTGGCGTGCGCGTTCGAGCGCGGCAGCAACGATATCGACATTCGCATTCATGGTTTCGACCAGGTAATCCGGTAAATGGCGCCGGCGAGATCGTCGGACACCAGCAAGGCGCCGTCGGGCATGACCAGCACGTCGGCCGGCCGGCCCCACACGCGTTGATCGGGGCGCAACCAGCCACTGAGAAAGACATCGCTGCCGGTTACTTTCGCACCGTTCACGCGAACGTTGACGACGCGATAACCAACCTTGCGCGAACGGTTCCACGAGCCGTGTTCGGCGATGAAGATGGAATTTTTGTACTCGGCGGGAAACTGCGTTCCGGTGTAAAAGCGCATGCCCAGCGACGCCACGTGCGCGCCGAGCTTGAGCACCGGCGGCGTGTAGTTGCTGCACGGATGGCCCTTGCCAAATTCGGGATCGGGTATGTCGCCCTGATGGCAGTAGGGAAATCCGAAATGCTCGCCGCTGCGCGAGACGCGGTTCAATTCGTCGGATGGCGCATCGTCGCCGAGCCAGTCGCGGCCGTTGTCGGTGAACCACAACGACTGGGTACCCGGCTGCCAGTCGAAGCCGACGGTGTTGCGAATGCCGAATGCGACATCCTCGACGCCGCTGCCATCGGCGTTCATGCGCGTAAGACGGGCGTAGCCGGGTTTGTCGCAGATGTTGCAGGGCGCGCCGATCGGCACGTAGAGCTTGGCGTCCGGACCGAACGCGATGAAACGCCAGCCGTGCGCGGTATCGGCTGGCAACTTGTCGGTAACGACCAATGGTTTGGGCGGATCGTCCAGGTGCGATTCAATCGCGTCGAAACGCAGGATACGATCCACTGCCGACACGTACAGCGCGCCATCCTTGAACGCGACACCGACAGGCATGCGCAAGCCTTCGGCGATCGTGCGCACCTTGTCCGCATGCGTGCCGTCGCTGGCCGGCGTGATCGCGTAAACCTTGCCAGCCCCCATCGAGCCGACGAACAGCGTGCCGTGCGCGCCAAGCGTCATCTCGCGCGCATTCGGCACGCGCGCAAATTCGGCAATATGGAAACCGGGCGGCAATTGCAGCTCATCCAGCCGCAAGGCATCCGCGGTGGTGGCCAGCGCAGGCGCCAGTGCCAGGCAAGCCACGAACAGGCCGGCGCGCATCAGCCGGCCCGCACGCGCGCCGCTTCTTCGCCGCGGCCGAGGCGTTCGAGCAGGCCGGCGAGCGGGGTGCGCACCCAATCGGCATCCGGCGCGCGTTGCAATGCGCCGGAAAGAAATTCAGCCGCGCCGGACAGGTCACCGAGCTGCTCCAGGCACCACGCACAGGCATTCGCCGCGCCGGGATTATTCGGCTCGATGGCCAACGCGCGTCGATAGAACTTCAGCGCGCGCAGCACGTGGCCGCGATGACGCGCCACGTCACCGAGCCCCGCCAGCGCGCCGAATTGCTGTTCGTTGCGCGCAAGCAAATCCCCGTAGATCGCCTGCGCATCGGCGAGCCGCTTCTCGCGCACGCACACGCGGCCGCGAAACAGGCGCGCACGTGACATCGCCGGATCCAGGCGCAAGGCGTTCTCGAACGCCTTGTCAGCGAATGCGAAATTGCCCTGTTCGAAAAACGCACGGCCGAGACTGAACTGGATTGATGCATCTTCCGGCTTGTTCTCTGCAGCGCGCGCAAGGAACTTGAGCGCGTTGTCCGGCTGGTCGCGCGCCAGGTACAGATTGCCCAATCCGAGCAGCAACAGCGGATCGTCCGCCTCGGCGCGCCGGCCGATCTTGAAACGTTCCTCGGCCGCGGACAGATCGCCCGAGCGCGCATGCACGAAGCCGAGCAACGCATGCGCTTCCGGTGCATTCGGGTCGAGCTCGAGGGCACGTTCGAACGCGGCATGGGCCTCGTCGTCGCGGCCCTGTTGCATCAGAACGCCACCAAGCGACAAGTGGAACTGCGCGCATTCCGGATCGCGCATCAGCGCATCACGGATCGATTCCTCGGCCCGCGCGGCGTCGCCGCGCTTGTGCAGCACCACGCCGAGCAGGTGCAGCGCGTCCGTGTCGTCGGGGTTTTCGATCAATAGCGCGCGGTAAGCCGCCTCGGCGCCGTCGAGGTCGCCGGCGCGGTGGAGTTTCAGTGCTTGTTGAAGATCGGACACGGGCAAACAACGATGGGACGGGTCGCCATTATGCCGCAGGCGCGGTACTCTGGTCTGCGTACAGCAGTTGTAGAGCGGCAGAAGCCGCGCAGCGGCGCTGTGTATCCAAGCCGACGCCGACTGGCGGGATTCGCTTCGCTGCTCCCGCCCTACACAATTTCCGACATGTCGCTATGGGCTGATACAGGTAACGCTACTGTTGAGATGGGTTTTTACATCGGTGAGTTCCCAACTTCCCCGACCGTCTTTCCCCACCTTCCAAGTATATGTCTCAGAAACCGTGCCCACACCCGGTTCGCAAGATGTTATCGTAATAGTCTGGCCAGGCGACCCCGTCTTGGGTAAGACCACTCCAGTAGACGGAGGTGGTCCAAAGTCCCCGCCAAGCTTCTCGTTCATTCCTGCATTCGACAACGCATTTGTATGCTGAGCGGTTGTGCTTATGTCGATCGAAAAAACCAATCCCTTGATCAATCCCTTGTCCATCAACGCACTCGATTGACCTTCGCTCTCGCGCTGCTGTAACCAAGATATTACTGCTGCCCCATTTGAGCTGCCTGCATCTACTACGTAATGCTGTTTTTCAATTTGGGTAGTTGTGACCCGTTCAACTGCATGAAGACTGAACCCAAGTACGCACAGCAACGCTCCCGAAAGAAAACATGTCAAAGTCCTGACCATATCGATTTTCCCCATAATCCCTATCTTCAGAACCAGCTCGTTTCGCCGATGCTGATAAGCTAGCCCCCCCCCCCTTTAACCTGTCAAGTCACTCTCTTTTTGAATGACGAGCGGATCTGATTGCTTTAGCAAACGTTCGATGCGCCTCTGACAAGCAGTGTATTACCAACGGCAGACTTGCCCGGTAACAGCCTGATCGGCTGGAGAGCACCACGCGGGGATGGTTCGGTGATAATGGACACCCGCATTAGAACGGAGGCACGCCGATGGAACTTCAAGGCAAACGCATCGCCGTGACCGGCGCGTTCGGCGCGCTCGGCGCGGCGATGGTGCAGACGGCGACCGCGGCTGGCGCGCGCGTCGCCGCGATCGATCGTGCAGCAGTCCCGAATGGCTTCGTCGCTGCCACGGCCATCGGCAATGTCGATCTGGCGGATGCGAATGCCGCCCGGACCGCCATCGACGCCGCAGCCAAGGCGCTCGGCGGGCTGGATGGCCTGGTCAATATCGCCGGCACGTTTCGCTGGGAAACGCTCGCCGACGGCAGCGTCGACACCTGGGATTTGCTCTATCGCGTGAACCTGCGCACTGCCGTCACGGCGAGCAAGGCCGCGATTCCGCATCTCGTGGCGAGCGGTGCGGGACGCATCGTCAACATCAGCGCAGCCGGCTCGATCAAGGCCGCCGCCGGCATGGGCGCGTATGCGGCGTCCAAATCCGGCGTCGCGCGTCTGACCGAAGCACTGGCCGAGGAACTCAAGGATCGCGGCGTCACCGTCAACGCGATCCTGCCCAGCACCATCGACACCGCGGCGAACCGCGCCGACATGCCCAAGGCGGATTTTTCGCGCTGGGTCACGCCCGCACAACTGTCCAACGTGATCGTGTTCCTGCTTTCGGATCGCGCCAGCGCAGTGACCGGCGCGCTGGTACCGGTAATGGGCAGGGTCTAGGCGCGTCTGGGTTTAGATCGGCAAGCGCCGTTGCATCTGCGCGAGGATGAAATCCTCCGCCCAGCTGTTCAATGAAAAATCGCAGATGAAGCCGCAGTGCCCACCGTGCGGGACGATGGTCAATTCGGTTTGCGGTGCCAGTTTCAGTTCGCGAAATCCTGCAACCGGAATCACCGGATCGTCTTCGGCGGTGAGTATGTTCGCCGGTACGGTGAGCGCAGCGAGTGTGTCGCCGGCTATGGAATAGCCATCCAGGTAATTTTCCAGGGTGCCGAAATCCGTGTGCTGCTCGACCAGTTGGCGCGTCAAGTCGCGCAGCCCGCCACGCAGTTGTTCGCGCGCGAACAATTCAAGCTCGGGAAACAGCGCCTGTTTACGGCGCAAGGACTCGCGCCATTTGCGCATGAAATAGAACTCGTAAAACCACGGCGCGTCCTCGATGGCGCGTAAACCGGCGCGCGGTCTGATGACCGGACACACCGCGAACGTCCACGCCAGCGGGATTCCCGCCGCGGGCGCGCGCAAGGCCACGCGCAGGGCGAAATTGCCGCCGAGGGAAAATCCGCCGACCACGAGCGGCCGCACTGGAAACCGTCGCGCGATTTCCACGACCGCGCCGACGACTTCGGCGATGCGGCAGGAATGGAACAGCTCGCGATTGAGCGCTTGCGTGCCGCCGTGATCGCGGAAATTCAGCCGGAACACGTCGCAGCCTTCGGCGAGCAGGCGCGCGCCGGTATGCAAAATGTAGTTCGATTGCGCGCTGCCTTCCCATCCGTGCAGCAACACGACCAGTGCGCGCGGCTCGGAACGCACGCGTTGCGCGGAATGAAACCCCTGCAAGCGCACGCCATTGCCGCAGTCGAGAATGCACTCGTCCGCCGTGTTCTCCAGCGTTGCGTCGTTGCGGCGAAATGCGGCGCGGCGCAGGAAACTCGATGACAACACCGACTGCACGTGCGCATTGCGCAACAGCAACGGCGGATCGAACACACCAGAATCCGTGCGCGCAGAGTCGGTCATGCGTCGTCGGTGTAGTCCAGGGCTCGTGCAATGGCGGTGCGCACGGCTTCGGCGGTCTGTCGGCGGCCTTCGGCATTGAGTTCGACCGGATCGAGGAAGCGCACGTGAGCTTCGACGCCAGGGTCGCCTAGCAGGCGCACGACGTTCGCGAAGAAACTCTCCCCGTCGGCAAACGGCACGCGCAAATCCATTTTGCCGTTGTTGCCGTAACTGATCGCGACCGGCTGCACGGTCACCTGCGCATCCGCGGCGATCTGGAAGATGCGCGCATGAAACGTGCGCAGGCGATCGCCCGGGCCGGTACCGCCTTCCGGGAACACGCCCACGGCCATGCCGTCGCGCAGGCGTTCGACCGCCTGTTCCATCACCGCATTCAGCGAATGGCCGCTGCCGCGGCGATGGAAGATCGTGCCCGCGCGGCTGGCCAGCCAACCGATCAGCGGCCAGCGCGCGATCTCGGCCTTGGCAACGAAGCTCATCACGCGCTGGCTGTGCATCAGTTCGATGTCCAGCCACGAAACATGGTTCGCCACGAACAGCACCGGGCCGTTCAGCGGTTCGCCGACGCGCACGATGCGGAACCCGCAGCGGCGCACGATGCCGCCCGACCACCAGCGTTGCAGCCAGTAGTCCAGGCGCTCGCCGCGCACGCGCGCATGCCGGCCGATCGGACTGAACGCGACCAGTGCCAGCGGTATGGCAACCACAACGTGAACGAAGACCCATGGCGTGCGCCACAGGTAGCGCAACGGGCGCCGCTTATCGCGGCGCGCTTGCGACATGGGTTCGACCGTGGAATGCATCGCCGCGATGGTAGCGAGATGCGCTTTTCGCCGCAATGCAGCATTACGGGTTTTTTGCACTAGACAGCGCTGCGCGGTACCACCGCCAGGGTCAGCCGCGAGATGCACACCAATCGCTGCTGCTCGTCCTCTATGCGGATTTCCCACTCCTGTGTGCTGCGGCCCAGATGCAGCGGCCGCGCCGTGCCGGTGACGACGCCGGATTTCACGGCGCGCAAGTGATTGGCGTTGATCTCGAGTCCGACTACGACGGACTGCGCCGGATCGAGCACCAGCATGCCGCCGGTGCTGCCGAGGGTTTCCGCTAGCGCAGCCGATGCGCCGCCGTGCAGCAGTCCGTACGGCTGATGCGTGCGCGCATCCACCGGCATCGTCGCGCGCAGGTAGTCGTCACCGACTTCGGTGAAGATGATGCCGATGGCGTTCAACATCGTGTTGCGGTTGAGCGCGTTGAGCTGTTCAAGGGCGACGGGTTGTTTCCAGATTGGCATAGCGCTCTCCAAACGTGTCTCGCGTGAGGATAGCAACATCGGCGACAATCGCCGTGTGGAATTCACGGTCACCTTGCAAGGCAGCGGCAAACAATTCGTCGTCGCCGACGATGAGAGCGTGCTCGGCGCCGCGCGGCGCGCGGGCCTGGCACTGCCCTACTCGTGCCTCTCCGGCGTGTGCGGCAGTTGCAAGGCGACGCTGGTTTCCGGCGACTGCCACTATCCGCACAATCCGCCGCGCGCGCTGAACGCGGCGGAAGTCGCGCACCGGCAGGTGTTGCTGTGCCAGGCCGTGCCGCGTTCGGATCTGGTCGTCGCCGCGCGTGAAGTCGCCTCCGTGGCGGCTATGCCCAAGCGTGTGCTCACGTTGACGCTGATCGACAAGCATCGACTCGCGCCGGACGTGATGCGGCTGCGCCTGGCGCCGCCTGCTGGCGAATCACTCAATCGACTGCCGGGACAATATCTCGACGTGTTGCTGGCCGGCGGCAAGCGCCGCGCGTTTTCCATTGCCAACGCGCCGCACACCGGCCGCGAGATCGAACTGCACGTGCGCCACGTCGCCGGTGGGGATTTCACCCGCCACGTCTTCGCCGATCTGGAAACGGGCGCGACGCTGCGAATCGAGGGCCCGCTCGGTACCTTCGTCCCGCGCGAAGATTCCGAACGCCCATTGCTGTTCGTCGCAGGTGGCACCGGTTTTGCGCCGGTCAAGGCACTGATCGAGCATTTCCTGCACCTGGGCACGCGCCGTGCGATGACGCTGTACTGGGGCGCGCGCAACGCGGCGGAACTGTACCTGCGCAACCTGCCGGAGATCTGGACGACGGTCGCGCCGAGCCTGCGCTTCGTTCCGGTGATTTCCGAAGATGGTCATGCCACACGGCATGGCTTCGTGCACGAAGCGGTACTCGAAGATCATCCCGATCTGTCCGCATTCGACGTCTACATGAGTGGCCCGCCTGCGCTGATCGACGCGGGCCGGCGTGCGTTCGTCGCCGCCAGCCTGCCGGAAGACCGCTTGTTCTACGATTCCTTCGATTACGCGCCCGACGTGCTCGCCGCGATCCTGCGCGGACGCGCGGGGATCGCCGAATCCTAGGCAAACGCAAACTTAAGCACACTCGGGTATGCTGCGCTCGCATCCTGGCGGGAGGTGCCCATGATCGCTCGCATCTGGCGCGGAATCACGCAGAAGGACAAGGCCGACGATTACCTGGCCTATTTGCAGGAAACGGGACTGAAGGATTACGCGGCGACGCCCGGCAATCGCGGCGTGACCGTGCTGCGCCGCGAGCAAGGCGAGCACTGCGAATTCATGTTGATCTCGCTCTGGGATTCGATGGACGCAGTGCGCTCCTTCGCTGGCGAGAATCCCGACAAATCCGTCTATTACCCCGAAGACGACCGTTACCTGCTCGACATGGAGCCGCTGGTGCGGCATTACGAGGTGGCCGAGCAGATCACCCCGCCGTACGATGGCAAGACGGAGCGCAGGAAACGCAAGTGATCGCAAAAAAAGAGGCGGGGTTTTCCCCGCCTCGGATGATCCTTGTTTGATTGGAATCGTGGTTCAGTTGATGAAGTCGCAACGGCCGAACTGCGCGCCATTGGCGATCTCGGTACGCAGACCATCCGGAAACGTGGTCTGGATCGAGGCGCCGTTCTGGCACACGTAGATCTGGTGCAGATCGATCAGCCAGGAGAACTCCAGCCCGGCGATTCCGCCGATGATCGTTTGGCTATCGCCGCTGATCGCGAACGGGCTGTCGATCGAGAAGTTCGCTGCCGAGATCACGCCCTGCTTTTTCAGGAAGTCGTTGATCACCATCCAGCCGACGTCCTTGACCCAGATCGCACCCGCGGTGCCGGTGAAGAAATCGCCGGCGCGGCCAACCATGACCGTTCCCGCATCGTTGATGCCAAACACGTTGATTGGCGGGACCCCATACTGGTCGTAGACTTCCTGCGGCGTCATCGTGTCGCACAGATTGTCGCCAAACCAATCGTAGTACGGCATGTCGACGCAATAACGCAGGCTGTCGACATTGGTGAACAGACTCGGATCGGTGCTGCCGGTACGCGCATCCCACATCAAGACACCCGAATAGATGTAGGTGTTGAGGTCCATCTTGTTCATGGCCACCACGCTGCCATCGTAGTTGACGCCATTGACATCCATGGCACCGGTGACGGCAGTGAGGTCGATGCGCGAGCCTTCATCGACCCACGCCCAGGCTTGCTGCAAGTTTGAAGTTCCCACGACCACGCGGCCGTTGCCGGAAATCGCATTGGCGCGCGTCCAGTACTGGGCAGGATCGTAGTCCAGCGTGCGCATGCCGCCGGTCTTGTCCCAGATGAAGGGCACGACATCGCCCGAGCCTTGGCAGGTGCCATTGTGGTCGTTGTCCCGGTATGCCAGGCCGACCAGCTTCAGGGCCGACTTGTCCATGCCAAAGGTTACCGCGCTATCGGAACCGCTTTGGCTGTCGCCGCCGCAGGTGTTGCCGTTCAGATCGCCCAGATAATCCAGGTGTCCATCCAGGGACCAGATCGCCGGCTCCCGGATGCCATTGCCATCCGGATCGACCTGCACCGCCACGTGCGCGCCGGGTCCGTCGATGTTGCCGTTGAAGGTGGCCAGCCACACCGGCAGCAGCTGCACGCCGGAACTCTTGTCCCAGTACACCGTCCGGGTACCACCTGCCGTCGAACCACCTGCCTTGGTACCGTCATAGGACAACGAGGTCATGTAGGCACTGACCAATGGCGTGAGCTGCACGCCGTCGCTATAGCCATTGAAGGTGATGTCGGCTTCGGCCGAAGTTGCCGCCACTGCCGTGATTGCAGTCGATTTGCACGCCGCATCGGAAACCGGATCGGCACTTTCGCCGATATTCCAGTATTCGCCTTCGGACAACATCATCTGCTGCGTGGTCGGGTAGCCGCCCGAAGTGATCGCCTCGATATAGACCTGGTACTGCGCGCCCGGCGTCAGCCCGCGGATGCTGAAGTGGCCATCCGGGCCGAGCTTGCCCTGCGTTGCGCTGCCGGTCATGTCCGATACTGCGTCAAACAGCGGATTGGCGAGATTGCGCGCGATCACATTGATGCCGCTGTACTGGGTGACGCCATCCTTCAGATGCAGGATGCCATTGATCGTGCCGGTATTGGCAAGGTAGGCAGCCGTCGGATACAAGTTCGAAATGCCGGTGATATCGTCCGACACATTGACGCTGGACTGTTCCTCGCCACCCTTACCGTACGGGTCGATGAACGGGAACATGGTTTCGATCGCAGAAGGATCGATCATTTGCGAAGGATCGGCGGAATAATCGTTGTAGCTGAACAGCGGACTCACGCAGCCGGGCACGCCCGGATACAACGGATAGAAGGTATAGCTCTGGTAACCCATCGGGCCGTTGACCTGCGAGTGCGACAGGTTGATGGCATGACCGATTTCGTGCGTGAACACTCCGGCGAATTCCGAACCGCGCTTGTTTTCTTCAAATCCGTTGCGCAGGATGACGTCGGGATCGTCCGAGCCGTCGCCACCGTTATCGCTGATGCCAACGGCAAAACCGTTCAATACCGTCCACGCTTCCGTGATGTGACCATTACCGTCGCCGAACTCCGGCGAGGAAATGCCCAGCACCGAGTACTTGTCGACGCCAAAGAAGTTTTCCATGATGCTGCCGTCGGTGTCGTAGATGACCCAGAAGCCCGGGCCATTCTCGACGCCGACGTAATTGGCCACATTGTCCGCAGTCACGTCGGCATCGCCGGTTTGCGATTCGATCGTGCCCGCGATCGCGGCGCGGAACGTCGATGTCGGCACTTGGCTCCACTGCGCGAACGCATTGGCAGTGATCGTGTTTGCACGTTCAATGGTCACGAACGGCGTGACGCCATCGAAATTGAAGGTGAATGCCGCGCCACCATCCGTGTACACCGGGATCGTGCCGGCGCTCGTGTCCCACACCAGCGGTTTGAGCGTGCCGGTTTCATCGCTGATGATCAGCGGTCCAGCGGCCTGCGCGGATGCGGCCGCAATTGCCAGGCCGAGGAGTACGGGGAATTTGATCGCCTTGCTCATTTGATTTTCCCCTTCTCGATCAGTTGCCCCTGCACAACGTGCTTGATCATGCTCAACAGCGTCTGTGCCTCGACCGGACCATGCGACTCGAACAATTTCTGCTCGGACGCTGGCAGTACTCCGGCAGCAACCTTGACGTTGTCGAACAGGCCTGCGTTGTCGAACTGGTTCGACAGCTTGTTGTTGACCATCACCAGCTTGCCTTGCGCCAAACCTGCCGTTGTCTGCAGGCCGGTCCTGGCTGCCGGGTGATACAGGAAGGCGACCACATATTCGTTTTCATGCCACTGCGGGAATTCCGCCGGTGTCACCATCAGCATGGTGTGTCCATTGGGCAGCTTGCGCGGTTTGATCAGGCCGAATTGGCGAAAGGTGTATTCGCCATGCCCGATCTTGCCCTTGGGACTGATGCCCACCGCAATGGTGACTTCGGTGTACGGCAATCCATTGGCATCGATGCCGTCGGAAACCTTGCTGACCGTACCCGCCACGATGCTCTGCGAGCTGGCGATGAGCTGGACGATATTCTGTTTTTGCACGCTGGCGCGCGCGTCGTCGACATTGGCGACCGCCAACGTCAGTGCCATGACGGCAGCCACGAGCAGCCGTTTGCACAACTTGGACACTTTCATGAGAAATCCCCGCGGATGATGAAACGGTTACCGCCACCCCTGCAGCGTGCGGCCCGGCAACCGTATTGCGCCATGGCATCGCCCACAATGAGGCGTATCCGCAATTTGGACTAGGGAAAAACCTGAGTTCGCGGAAAGCCGAAGCGCACCCGCTCCGGCTTGATCAGACCAGGTCTGCCGACACCAGGCCAACGCGTATCGCAAATCGCACCAGGCCCGGTACATCGTGAATGTCCAGGCGATCCATCAATTGGCTGCGATGGCTTTCAACCGTCTTGGCACTCAGCGACAGGCGCGCCGCGATCTCGCGAGTTGCGTGCCCCTCCGCCAGCAACTGCAGGATCTCGCGTTGTCGCGCAGTCAGTTTTTGCAGCTGACTGTCCGCATCCGGGTCTTCCTTGCCGGTGCGCATGAATTCATGCAGCACGGACTGCGAGATCGCCGGACTCAGATACGCCTTGCCCATGGCCAGCGCATCCAGCGCCAGGCGCAGTTCCTCGACGGCCGCGTCCTTGATCAGGTAGCCGGATACGCCGGCGCGCAAGGCCTGGGTCACGTATTCCGGGCCGACATGCATCGACAGCACAAGCACCTTGGTCGAGGGGCTTATCGCCGGCACTCGCCGCGCGACTTCGAGCCCGTTTAGTCCGGGCATGGTGATGTCCAGCAACAGCACATCCGGCTGCATGGCTTCGACGCGCTTCAAGGCGTCGCGCCCATCGCTGCATTCGGCCAGGACCGTGACATCGGCAAACGATTGCAGCAGCGAACGCAGGCCCGCGCGCACCAGTTGATGATCGTCCGCCAAAATTACTCGCATGGCCATGCTGTCAGGCCTCGATGGTGTCGCGCGTGGGCACGAACGCGCGTATCAGCGTACCGCTACCGGGGCGGGATTCCACCGACCAGGTACCGCCCAGGTCGTGGATTCGTTCGCGCATGCCAAACAAGCCCAGTCCGGGTCCTCCGGTTGCCAGCATCGCCTCGGCATCGAATCCATTGCCGTCGTCTTGCACGCGGATGGCGACGCCGCCATCTTGCGCCGTCAAATCCACTTCCAGCGCGCTTGCACCGGCGTGGCGCATGGCATTGGTGATCGCCTCCTGCACGACGCGGAACACGGCAATTTCCTGTTCGACCGCGGCGAACGCGAGACCGTCATCGAAGCGGAAGTCGATCGGTGCGCCACTGCGCACCGACACCGCATTCAGATATCCCTCCAGCGCCGGCACCAACCCCATTTCATCGAGCAAGGGCGGGCGCAAATCCAGCGACAAGGCGCGTACCTGGCCGATCAACTGGTCCATGAGGCCGATCGTGTCGCTGATGCGCGCCGCGCTGCCGTGCTCTGGCGACATCGCCAACGCCAGGCCGAGATTGATTTTCGCCGAAGTCAGCGCCTGGCCGAATTCGTCATGCAGTTCGCGCGCAAGTCGCTTGCGTTCATTCTCCGTGGCCGCTTCCAGGCGCATGGTCGTACGCCGCAACATCGCGAAGGCCTCCTGCAATTGTTGCTGGCTGGCATGCGCATCGGCCAAAGCAAGCTCGCGCAGATCGTGCGCGCGCAGTAACGCGATATTGCGGGATTTGAGCTCGCGCACGCGCCAGGCGAATCCGCCGAGAACGATCGCCATCATCAGTATCGCCGCGACTATCTGGGTTGTGGTCCTGCGCCACCAGGGTGGCACGATGTCGAGCAGCAACGGTTGCGCCAGCGTCCAGCCCTGGCCATCGCGGCGGCCGCGCACTTCAAGACGATGACTTCCCGGTTCCAGCGCATGCAGGGTCAGTTGCCCGCGATCGCCCAGGTCGGTCCACGCGGAGGAATGACCGAGCCGGTACTGGAAACGCGCAGATCCGCCGGAGTAGTCGAGCACGGCGAATTCCAGCGAAAATGGCATACGCCACGGCACAGTCAGCGCATCGAGCTGCCATGCCGGATGGACAGGCGTGTGCGCCTGGTCCAGGCCGGAGACGGCTTCGATGACAGTTGGCGGCGGCGCCTTTGCCTTCGGCATGGCGCGCGGATCCAGCGAGACCACGCCCTTGGCCGAACCGAAATACAGGCGCTGTCCGTACAACAGCGCGGCCTTGGGATTGAATATCGCCGTCGGCAGGCCGTCGGTCGGCGTGAGGTTGGTCAATTTGTCCGTTTGCAGATCCAGCCTCGAGATGCCGCCGTGCGTCGTCAGCCATAGCGCACCGTCAGGTCCGTACACCAGTGCCATCACGTTGTCGTCATTGAGCCCGTCGTCGAGAGACCAGCGGCGTACGGAAGCCACGTCCCCCGCCGCGTCGAGCGCCAGCCGATTCAGCCCACCGCCTGCGGTCGCGACCCAGATCGCATCGTCGCGGGCTTCGAGCATGGCAGTAACCTGGTCATGGCTGATTTGCCTGGAGCCTGGACCGGCCGCGATATGCTGGCATGCGAGTTTGCCGTCGAACCGGCACACTCCAATACCGCCAGAGCGCGTGGCAACCCATAAGCGGCCGCGTCTGTCCTCGATGAGGTTGGTCACGAAATCGTCGGGCAAGGAACGCGGATCACCGCGCACGGGACGGAAATTGCGGAAGGTATCCCGTTCCGGCTGGTAGAGATACAACCCGCCGCCTGCACTACCCACCCAGATCCGATTTTCCCGATCCTGCAGCAAGGCAAAGCTGTAGTCGGGATTGGTACTCGCACCGGGCGGTTGATCAGGCGGATAGAAATGAAACCGGCCATTGTTTCGATTCCACCGGAACACGCCCTGGTTGGTTGTCGCCCAAATCTCGCCATCAAGCGTACGCATCAGGTCGGTGATGCCGCCCAGATACACTTGCATCGCATTCGGTACCGGCAGCGGGGCATGCTGGATCGTGCCATCGGCAAGCGCGATGTCGTCGATGCCTCCACCGAAACTTCCAGCCAGCAAACTGGCGCTGCCGCCAGAGCTCGGAGCCGGTTCGACCAGCAGCGCGTATATGTCCTGACCGGTGAGCCCGGGATGGCCATCATCTGCGGCTTGCCACGTTTGCAGGCCGTTGATCATGGGGCTGGTCCGCAGCAATCCGGCACCAAACGTGCCGACAAACAGGTCACCGTTGCGATCCAGTGCCATCGCACCGGAATCGATTTCTTGCGCGCCTGGATCTCCCGGCGCCAGTGCAACTGCGCTCACTACCGATGAATTCGACGGCAACCGAAAAAGCCCGTTGCCAAACGTGCCGATCCACAGTCCACCCTCGGGTGTCGGCAATAGCGCCGTGACCAAAGTGAGTTTGTCCGCCGCTGCTTTCGGCGCAAGCGCGGCGGGCACGATACGGCCACTGCCGGAATCGATTCGATACAGGCCATCGCGTGCCCCGACCCAGAGCGTACCGTCGGCCGCCTGCGCCAGCGAAAACGGTTCCAGCGGCGCGGATCCGTTTGCACCTTGCACCGGATCAAAACCGCTTTGGTCGGAGCGTTGGCGAAACAGGCCTTGCCCGAGCGTGGCGACCCATAACCGTCCATCGCGATCGTTGAACAAGGCGATCACGAACTCGCCTCCCGTCACCAGAAACTGGTGCGCAAATTTGCCGGTTTCGGGATCGAACAGATCTAGCCCTGCCTGCGTGCCTACCCACAACTTGCCGACAGGCGCTTCGGCGAGGGCAAACACGCCATCGTGGACGAGACTGTCCGGGTCGTTGCGTTTATGCCGCCAGCTGCGGAAGCGCCAACTCGCGCGATCGAGCAGGTTGAGCCCACCGCTGATGGTATTGATCCACAACCTGTCGTGACTATCCTCGAACACGCCACGGATGCCGTTGCTGGAAATCGAATCCGGGTTCTGCACCTCGTGCTGGAATTTGCGGAACTGCCGGCCATCGTGCAAGAACAAGCCCTCGCGCGTGCCGATCCACAAAAACCCGACGTGGTCGAACATCACTTCGGTGATGATTTCGGCCTGGAATGGCCGGTCGCTACCCACCGAGTGGAATTGCAAACTGCCAACCGGCGCGTTGCCGGATGCGACCGGCGCGCCCTGTGCAACTTGCGCACAAAGCGTGCCTGTCAATATCAACAGCAGCAGGAAAGTGAGGCGCACGCAGGAGAAGACTCGCTCTGGGCTGGCGATTATGCGCCGATGGATGCCAAGCCGCGCGCAAAGCTGCCGCAAGGTTCGGCTATTTTCGCTTCGGAATATACAAATCCGTGACCGTGCCTTCATAGACCTCGGCGGCCATGCCGACGGATTCGGACAAGGTCGGATGCGGATGCACGGTCAGGCCGATGTCGCCGGCTTCGCAGCCCATCTCGATCGCGAGCGCGAGTTCCGAGATCAACTCGCCCGCGTTCGGGCAGGTGACGCCGGCACCGATGATGCGGTGTGTCGCTTCGTCGAAAATGAGTTTGGTGAAGCCTTCGGTGCGCGCGATGCCGATGGCGCGACCGGAAGCCGCGTGCGGGAATTTGCCGACTCCGTACTTGAGTCCCTGTTGTTTCGCCTCGGCTTCGGTGACGCCAACCCAGGCGATTTCCGGATCGGTATAGGCCACGGACGGAATCACGCGCGCAACGAATTCGCTTTTTTGTCCGGCGCACACTTCCGCGGCGACCTTGCCTTCATGCGTCGCCTTGTGCGCGAGCATGGGCTGGCCGATCAGATCGCCGATCGCAAAGATATGCGGCACATTGGTGCGCATCTGTTTGTCGACCGGGATGAATCCACGCTCGGTGACCTGCACACCGGCCTTGTCGGCGTCGATTTTTTTGCCGTTCGGTGAGCGCCCAATGGCGACGAGCACGCGGTCGTAAACTTGCGGTTCGGGAGCCTTGTCACCCTCAAATGTCGCTTTCAAACCGGCCTTGGTCGCTTCGATCTTGGCGACCTTTACCTTGAGATGAATGCCGGCGTAGCGCTTGCCCAGCCGCTGCGCGAGCGGCCGCACCAGGTCCGCATCCGCACCGGGCATCAATTGATCGAGCATCTCGACCACGGTGACTTGCGAGCCGAGCGCTTCGTACACACAAGCCATTTCCAGACCGATGATGCCGCCACCGACCACGAGCAATTTTTTCGGCACGTCGGTGAGCAGCAGCGCATCGGTGGAATCCATCATGCGTGGATCCTCCCACGGAAATCCCGGCAGCTTTACCGCCTGCGAACCGGCAGCGATGATGGCCTTTTCGAAGCGCACGAGTTTCTTTCCATCCTGCGTTTCGACTTCGATTTCATTCGGCGAAACGAATTTGCCCACGCCCTGCACGACCGTAACCTTGCGCTGCTTGCTCATGCCAGCCAGGCCGCCGGTCAATTGCGCGACGACCTTGTCCTTGAAACCGCGCAGCTTGGAGATGTCGATTTTCGGCGCGCCGAAGGTGATACCAATGTCTGCCGCATGCGCGGCTTCGTCGATGACCTTCGCGGCATGCAGCAGCGCCTTGGATGGAATGCAGCCGACATTCAAACACACGCCGCCGAGTGTCGCGTAGCGTTCGATCAACACGGTGTTGAGGCCCAGATCCGCCGCGCGAAACGCCGCGCTGTAGCCGCCGGGGCCGGACCCGAGCACGCACACCTGGCATTCGATGTCGGCTTTGCGGCCAGAAGAATTCGCCGCCTTCGGGGCGGGTGTCTCATTTTCCGTCTTCGCCGGTTGAGCTGGCTTAGGCGTTTCCGCCCTGGCGACTGGTGCGGTCGTTGCACCAATGGCATCAATCACCGCAACGACCGCGCCTTCCGAAACTTCGTCGCCGAGTTTCACCTTCACCTCCTTGACCACGCCGGCGACAGTGGATGGAACCTCCATCGTCGCCTTGTCGGATTCAAGCGTGACCAGGCCCTGATCCTTCTTCACCGTGTCACCGGCTTTCACCAGCACTTCGATCACGGGGATGTTGGTGTAGTTGCCGATATCCGGAACCTTGACTTCCGTCGTCGCCACGGCGTACTCCTTTTACTTGTTGCGATGAAGCGCGGCGCGAAAACGCGCGCGCCAGTCGTTGCGCCTGGCCTCAAGCACGGCCTCGCGTTCGGCGTGTAGTGGCTCGACGTGCGCATCCGGGGGCATGGGCAATTCCGGCGCCGGCACGGCTTCGGCTGCGACAACCGTTGTGACCGGCTCCACGGCCTTGGCCGGTTCCACAACCGTCACCGGCGCGGCAACTGGCGCTGGGGACGGCGCAGCGACTGGCGTGCGGATGGCTGCACGCAGTGCGCCGAGCATGTGTGCTTCGCTTTGCGCTTCATCGCGCAAGCGTTCGACTTCGGCGTGGCGCGCCTCGACCAGCACGCGCGAGCGCGCATTCGCGTAGTCGATCGACTGGCGGATGTCGGGCAGGTGGTAATCGTCGACGTCGATCAGCAAACAGTCGAAGACGATGTAGCCATCCTCGACCCACAAACCGTGGCGTTTGAGTTCGACGCGCGAATTGCGTTCCTCGAAGAACAGCCGCGTCCATTCCGGATTCGGATCGCGGTTGAGCTTAAGATGCAAGGTACGCATGGACGAATGCACGCGCGACCAGGTCGTGCGGTTTACGTCCAGATCGACGATGACGATGTCGGTGAACTCGTCCATGCCGGTCGCGTCAGAGCAAACTGCGGCGCATGTCCGCGAGCAGCGTCGCCAAATGCGCGGTGAAGCGTGCGGCGGCGGCGCCGTCAATCACGCGATGGTCGTAGCTGAGCGACAGCGGCAGCAGCAGGCGCGGCGCGAACGCCTTGCCGTCCCACACCGGCTTGATCGCCGATTTCGACACGCCGAGGATCGCCACTTCCGGCGCATTGACGATCGGCGTGAACGCCGTGCCGCCGATGCCGCCGAGCGAGGAAATCGAAATGCAGCCGCCGGACATGTCGGCCGGGCCAAGCTTGCCGTCGCGCGCCTTCTTCGCCAGTTCGCTCGACTCCGTGGCGATCTCGACCAGTCCCTTCTGATCCGCGTTCTTCAACACCGGCACGACGAGTCCGTTCGGCGTGTCGGCGGCAAAGCCAACATGGAAATATTTTTTCAGGATCAGGTTTTCACCGGACGCATCCAGCGACGAATTGAAATCCGGATATTTCTTCAGCGCCGCGACCATGGCCTTGATGATGAAGGCGAGCATGGTGAACTTGATTCCCGCCTTCTCGTGTTCCTTGTTGAGCTGCACGCGCAGCGCTTCGAGTTCGGTGATGTCGGCGTCGTCGTGTTGGGTGACGTGCGGAATCATCGCCCAGTTGCGCGCGAGGTTCGCGCCGGAAATCTTCTTGATCTTGGACAGCGCGCGCGTTTCGATTTCGCCGAACTTGGAAAAATCCACGCTCGGCCACGGCAGCAGGTTGAGCCCGCCACCGCCGCCGGCTGCGCGTGCCGGACCGCCGCCTTCGAGGATGCGCTTGACGTAGGCGCGCACGTCCTGCTTGGTGATGCGGCCGTTGCGTTCGCTGCCGGTCACTTGCGCCAGGTCCACGCCCAGCTCGCGCGCGATCATGCGCACGACGGGACTGGCCAGCGGCACCTTGCCCGGCAGGACGGTATCCGCGCCGAAAGCCACCGGCGGCGAGCTTGGCCGAGGCGACGATACGGGAGCAGGCGCCGGAGTCGGAGCTGGAGCCGTCATGGAAGGCGCCGATTTGGGCGCCGGCGCAGCGGGTGCCGGAGCTTCGGCTTTGGCAGGTGCCGCCGGTTTTGCCGCCGCAACCGCGTCGCCGGTTTCGATCAGCGCCACGACCGCGCCTTCCGACACCTCGTCGCCAAGCTTGACCTTGACCTCTTTCACGACACCCGCGAACGGCGCCGGGACTTCCATCGTCGCCTTGTCCGATTCGAGCGTAACCAGGCCCTGGTCCTTGGCAACCGTATCGCCCGGCTTGACCAACACCTCGATCACCGGGATGTTGGTGTAATTGCCGATATCCGGCACCTTGGCTTGCTTGAGTTCGGCCATGCGTCCTCCCTGCGGAAACCCGCTGCCTCGGCTGCGGGGAACCGCCATCATAATCCGAACTGCCGATTAGCCAAAAAAACGGGCGCCGAAGCGCCCGTCGGTCGACCCTTTGCAGGAAGGCAATCAGTCGTCACGCGTGGCGTCGTTGTGCTTCTTGCGATAGACGTGGCCGTTCTGGCGGTTTTCCTTGCCTTGCGTGCGCGCCTGCTCGCGCGCACTCACGCGGCCATTGCGCGCAGCGTTCGCTTCGGAACGATCCACATGTGCTTGCCCGCCTTCGAGCGATCCTGCTTCCTTGTTGGTCAGTTGGCCCGAGCGGACACCCTGGTTGATGCGCGCCTGCTGATTCGCGTTGCGTTGCACGTCGGCCTGCATGCGTTCGGACGACTTCGAAGCGGGGTTGCCGGTCGCGGCATTGTGCTTGTCCTGGTCGATCTGGCGACTGGCCCGGTTCTGCTCACGTTGGATCTGCGCTTTTTCCTGCGCGCTCAGCGTGCCGTCCTTCATGTCGTGGGCCTGGGTGCGATCGATGAGTTGCTCGTCGCGTTCGAGCTGTCCGGCTTCCTTGGTCGTGAGTTGGCCGGATTTCAGGCCTTGTTCAACTCGATTTTGCTGGTTGGTGTCGCGTTGGGTTTCGGTGGCGGCGTTCTGGGCGAAGGCGCTGGCCGAAAATACGGCGGTCAATGCCAGGGCTATTAGGGTGCGGTGCATCGTCGTCTCCATGGTTGGGTTTGCCCAGCGTCTGGCTGGTTGACGATCTGCAACGCGTCGCGGCCGCGCCGGTTGACGCGGCACGTATCCACGCGCATGGCGTTGTCCGCGGTTCAGCCTGGCGGCGGCAGCGGCGCGTTCGCGGTCGGGTTGTCTGGATTTTCCTTGAGCCACACCATCGACGCATGCACGCGCTGATAACCACTCGGGTGGTCGTAGAAGACCATCTCCTCCAGCGGCCCGGGATGGATCTTGCGATAGGTCGACAGGCGCATTGCCACCATCGCAAATCCATTTGGCTCACGCGCCGCATTCAGGCCGAAGGCATCCGCCTCGGCTTCCGCCTGGCGCACGACCGAATTGGTCAGCGGCGTGGCGAGGAAAAAGAAGATGGACAGGATCGCGAACGCCAGGGGCAGTGCGGCCGGATCGCCGCGTCCTTCCAGTTGCAAGCGTCCGCTCCAGCGCTTGAGCGACCCGTCGAACAGGCGATGCGTGAACCAGAAGCCGAACGCGAGTACGAGGGTGAAATAGATTGTCAGGCGCAGTCCGTGGTTGAGCACGTAATGGCCCATCTCGTGACCGAGCACGGCCTTGATTTCCGGCAATGAGGTCTTGTTCAGCAGATTGTCGTTGAGCGCGACGCGTGTGGTGCCGGCGAAGCCGGCGACGTTGGCGCTGATGCGCGTAGTCTGGCGCGAGGCATCGAACTCGACGACGTGATTGGTGGGAATGCCGTTGGCGCGCGCCAGCGACAACACGGCGTCGCGAGCGGGGCCCGCGCGCAGCGGTTTGTAGTCGTTGAACAGCGGTTCCACGTACACCGGCGCCAGCATCATCGCAAATACGATGAAGACGAAGGCGATGCCGCTGACCCAGATCCACCAGCGCGCGCCTGCGCGGCGCACCGCCGCATAGATCGCAACCAGTACCAGCGGCAGCACGATCGCACTGACCAGAAGGGATTTCAGCGCATCGCCGAACCAGCCGGCGAAATCCTGCGTCGCCAGGCCGTACTGGTGCTCGCGCACGAAGCCGGCATAGATCGACCACGGCAGGCTCAGCACGAAATAAGCGAGTACGAACAACACCGCGTACATCCAGGTATACGCCCAGGGTCGCGCGTTCATTCGCCGCGCGATATCGCGCATGCGCCACGAGATGCCGCCCCACAGGAGCAGGGCCGCCACGGCGAGGCCGTAAAGGAATTCCCACAGTTGCAGCCAGTAACCGCCCTCGAAATAGGCGTCGGATTGGGCGCGCTGCTGCGGCGACAGCAGGTTCAGGTAGGCGTCAGTGGCCTTGTCGACATCGAAATTCGGGCCGGGCCGTGCGGCGGCGGGAATCTGCAATCCAGGCGCCAGGTCGCGCGCATCGGCGCCTGCGGCGTGCGCAGGAACACCGGCAAACCCGCACAACACCATCAGCAAGGCCAGCAAGAGCATGGATTTCATGAGTCCCTCCCCCCGGACTGTCGAATCGACCGCGAGCGTCGGCGAAGGCGCGCAGCCCGTCAAGTGCCGCAAGGTGGCCGGGCGCGCTGAAACGGCGACGATCGGCAAAGCCGTCGCGCTTTTGCGGCATTGCCGCGCTTATACTGCGCCGTCACGGAGGAGGTATCGCCCATGCTGCTCGTGATCATTTTGCTGCTCGCGGCTTGCGCCGGGCTCGGCTACGAATTGATGCGCACGCGCCGGCAGATGCTGGTGCTGCGCGCCGGCAGCGCCGAATCCGAAGAAGAACTCAAGCGCCTGCAGGCCAGCCAGTCGCAGGTCATCCACACCACCAAGCTCGCCTCGCTCGGGCAGATGGTCGCGGGCGTGGCGCACGAGATCAACACGCCGCTCGGATTCGTCAAGAGCAATGTCGAGGTGGTCGGCGACCTGCTCGACGACTACCGCAAACTGGTCAAGCAGTACGACGCCGCCGTGCAGGTCTGCCTGCAGCCGGTCGACCTGATCTTCAATGCCGACAAGGCCAGCCTCGACAAGCTGGTCAAGCATGTCGAGGAAGCGCGGCGCAAGCTGTTCGAGGCGCGCGCCGCCGTCGAAAAGAGTCCGCTGCTCAAGGACGCCAAAGAATTGCTCGGCGACGCCAGCGAAGGCCTCGCGCAGCTGTCGTCGCTAGTGCTGAACCTGAAAGGCTTTTCGCGTGTGGATCGCGACGGCATGGACACGATGGACCTCAACGAGGGCATCGAAAGCGCGCTGATGATTGCGCAGCACCAGTTGCGTGACCGCGTCAAGGTGGTCAAGCACCTGCAACCGCTGCCCAGGGTGCGCTGCATGCCGTCGCAGATGAACCAGGTGTTCCTGAACCTGATCACGAACGCCGCGCAGGCCATCGACGGCGACGGCACCCTGACCATCGACAGCCGTGCCGAGGGTGGCCAGGTGCAAATGGACTTCACCGATACCGGTTGCGGCATTCCTGACGACGTTCTGCCGAAGATCTTCGATCCGTTCTTCACCACCAAGCCGGTCGGCGAAGGTACCGGACTGGGTCTTTCCATCGTGCACAAGATCGTCAAGGGCCACGGCGGCACGATCAAAGTGCGAACGACGCCCAGAAAAGGCACCACGTTCTCGGTTAGCCTGCCCGTGAACGGCAGCGGCCCGACTGCGGCCGATGCCTGATTCCATGACCGACACGCCCGCCAGCCCGCTGCGCATCCTGATGATCGACGACGAGTTGCGCATCCTGCGCGCGCTCAAGGCGCTGCTGCGTGACTACACCACGATTCAGACCACCAATCCGCTGGAAGCCGCCGCATTGGCGAAGCAGCACGACGTCGATGTAGTCATCTGCGACCAGCGCATGCCGGAAAAAGTCGGCGTCGACGTGCTGCGCGAGATCAAGGAGACGCATCCGCGCGCGCTGCGCATCCTGCTCACCGGCTATTCCGACCTGAAGGCGGTGCTCGGATCGGTCAACGAAGGCGAGGTGTTCCGCTTCGTCAACAAGCCATGGAACAACACCGAGCTGCGCGACCTCGTCGCCAGCGCCGGCCAGATCGCGCGCGAAGCTCCAGTGATCGCGCGCGACGTGCTGCCACAGGCCGAACACGACCGCGCGCGCACCCAGGTCGGCGTCCTCGTGATCGAAGACGACACCGCCGTGCAGCAGCGCCTGCGCGAAATCCTGCAGCCGTACTACAAGGTGAATTTCGCCAACAACGCCGAACGCGCCCTGCAGATCATGGAGCAGAACGAAACCGGCGTGGTGATTTCCGAAACCGAGGCCGGACGCAGCGACCTGACCGCCCTGCTCAAGGCGCTCAAGCTGCACCACCCGCACATCGCCACCGTGGTCGTGACCGAACGCGCGAATGCGGCGACGGCGATCGAGCTGATCAACGAGGGTCAGGTCTATCGCATGCTGATCAAGCCGGTGCGCATGGGCACCTGCCGCCTGAGCGTGGATTCGGCGATCGGCCGCTACTGGCAGCTAAAACAGAATCCGCAGGCCGCGCGCCGTTTTGTCGCCGCCGCGCCGAACGCCGAAAGCTCGACGTCCGCGCTGCGCCTGCCCGCCGCCTTGCTCAATCGCATCCGTTCATTGCCGGGACGCCTGCTCGGGACGATGCGGGCTTAGCCAAAGAACCAGTAGCACACTCCTATCGACGCGACGATGCCGGCGAGATCGGCGATGAGCGCGCAGCCAAGCGTGTGGCGGATGCGGCGGATACCGACGGCGCCGTAGTACACGGCGATGACATAGAACGTGGTTTCCGTGCTGCCTTGCACGGTCGCGGCGGTCAACGCCGGGAAACTGTCCACGCCGTAATTCTTCATCGTCTCGATCAGCATGCCGCGCGCGGCGGAGCCGGAGAACGGCTTGACCAGCGCGGTGGGCAGCGCGTCGACGAAACGCGTGTCCAGATGCGCTGACTCGGCCAACCAGCGGATGCCGCCGAGCAGGAAATCCAGCGCGCCGGATGCGCGTAGCACGCCAATCGCGCACAGCATGGCGACGAGATACGGCAGGATGTCCTTCGCCACGTCGAAACCCTGCTTGGCGCCATCGACGAAGCATTCATACAGCGGCACGCGGCGGATCGCGCCGGCGATCAGGAACAGCACGATGATGCCGAGCATGGCGAGATTGCCGAGCAGGGACGAAAACGCAGCGAGCGCCGTCGGCGTCATCGCGGCGAGCATCGTGACGAACGCCGCGAATAGCACGGCGAATCCGCCCAGATAGGCGAGCACCACCGGATTCCACAATTTTAATTTTTGCACGAAGGCGACGCTGAGTAATCCGGCCGCAGCCGATGCACAGGTGGCGAGCAGGATCGGCAAAAAAACCAGCGTCGGATCGTGCGCGCCCTGCTGCACGCGGTACATGAAGATCGTGACCGGTAGCAGCACCAGCGATGAGGAATGCAGCACCAGGAACAGGATCTGCGCATTGCTCGCCGTGTCAGCGCGGGGATTGAGTGTTTGCAGCTCACGCATCGCACGCAGTCCGATCGGCGTGGCGGCGTTGTCCATGCCAAGCATGTTCGCGGCGAAGTTGAGCGTGATGAGTCCTATCGCCGGATGCCCGCGCGGGACTTCCGGCATCAGGCGCGCGAACAGCGGGCCAAGAAAGCGCGCGAGTTTTTCCACCAACCCCGCCTGTTCGGCGATGCGCAGGAACCCCAGCCACAGCGCCAGCGTGCCGAACAGCACGATCATCACCTCGACCGACAGCTTGGCCATCTCGAACAAACTGTCGACCATTGCCGCGAACACTTCCGGATGGCCACCGATCAGCCACTGCGCCAAACCCGCCAGCATCGCCGCGACGAAGAACCCGAGCCAGATGAGGTTGAGCATGTGCGCATGTAGCCCGAAGCAACGAGCATTTGCAATCGGTTCGATGCCGGCTGCCCATGCCTTTGGGCACAGGTGTGCGGCGGCGACGCTGCTAGAGTACGCGGGTTTCCCCACCGGACACCGCCATGCGCATCTATCCGTTTATCGCCTTGCTCGCGCTTTCCTTGACCACAACCGCTGCGTTTGCCGCCGACGCGCACAAAGCGGCAGCCCCGGCCGATACCGGCGAGAAATCCGAATTCAACCTGCCGCCGTTGCCCAAGGATGCGCACGTCGCCCAGTCGGTCACGGTCGACGGGCGCACGCTCAAGTACACCGCCACGGTCGGCTCGTTGCCGGTGCGCGACGCCAAGGGCAAGAAGATCGCCGAGGTCGTGTTCACCGCCTACACGATGGACGGCAAGGATCGTCCGGTCACGTTCGCGCTCAACGGCGGACCCGGCGCATCGTCGGTGTATCTGAATTTCGGCGCGATCGGGCCCAAGAAAGTGAACTTCGGTGCGGAGGGCGACAATCCTTCCGATCCGCCCGTGCTGCGCGACAATCCCGGCACCTGGTTGGGCTTCACTGACATCGTCTTTATCGACCCGGTCGGCACCGGCTTCAGCCGTTCACTGGTCGACGACAAACAGGCGACCACGGATTTCTATTCGACGAACAGCGACATCCACTACCTGTCGCGCATCATCTACGACTGGCTGGTAAAAAATGATCGGCTGCAATCGCGCAAGTACCTGATCGGCGAAAGCTACGGCGGCTTCCGCGGCCCGCGCATTACCGAGTACATGCAAACCCAGCTCGGCGTCGCAATGAATGGCGTGGTGCTGCTGTCACCTTACCTGGATCCGGCTGCGTTCGATGACGACAACGTCTCGCCGCTGCCGTGGATGCAGACCTTGCCTTCGATTGCCGCAGCGAATCTGGAACGCGAACACAAGCTCACCGCCGCCGCGATGGCTCCCATCATCGACTACACCCGCACCACCTACGCGCAAACGTTGATGAAAGGCCGCAGCGATCCGGCCGCGACCGACGCGATGATCGCCAAGGTCACAGAACTGACGGGACTGGATCCCGTTTTCGTCAAACGCTCCGGCGGGCGCATCGAGACGCAAGCCTACTTGCGCGAAATCTATCGCGCGCAAGGCAAACTCGGCAGCCGTTACGATTCCAACGTCACCGCGTGGGATCCGTTCCCGTATGCGCCGCACCAGATGACCGGCGACCCGTTGCTCAACGGCATCATCGCGCCGACCACCACCGCGATGGTCGATTTCGTCACCCGCATCGTCGGCTGGAAAATCGACGCGCGCTACAATGCGCTCAGCTACCAGGTGAACAAGCTGTGGCACAACGACGATGACGCGCAGATGGGTTCGGTCAAGCAACTGCGTCAAGCCGTTGCGAACGATCCAGGCCTGCGCGTGCTGATCGCACACGGCTGGGACGATCTGTCCTGCCCGTTCATGACCTCGGTGTTGATCGTCGACCAGATGCCGGCGATGGGCGATCCGACGCGCGTGCAGGTCAAGGAATACAACGGCGGCCACATGTTCTACGCGCGTGCCGACAGCCAATCCGAATTGCGCGCAGATGCGATGAAGTTGTACGGGTTGCGCTGATATCCGAAAGCGGCCGCCTCACGCGGCCGCTTTTGTAGCCGCCGGATTGCGCCACGCGCCGAGCAACTGCTCGCGGCGCGCTCGTGCCTTCTCCAGATGCGTGTGCTTGATATGTCCGTAGCCACGAATCTGTTCGGGCACGCTGGCAATGTCGACGGCGAGTGCAAGATTCTCGCGACTCAGCGTCGCCAGCAATTCCTCGACCGTGGCGAAATATTCATCGATCAACGCGCGCTCGGTCCTGCGCTCGGCGGTGTAGCCAAAGACATCGAACGCGCCGCCGCGCAAGAACCGCAGTTTCGCCAGCAGCTTGAAGGCGCCGAATACCCATGATCCGTATTCGCCCTTGCGCAGCTTGCCTTCGCTGTCGCGGTGCGCGAGCAGCGGCGGCGCGAGATGGAAGTGCAGCTTGAAGTCGCCGTCGAATTGTTCGCGGATGCGTTTCTCGAAGTCGCCGCTGGTATACAGCCGCGCAACTTCGTATTCATCCTTGTAGGCCATCAGCTTGAACGCGTAGCGCGCCACGGCTTCGGTTAGCGCGCTGGAGCCCGGCGTTTTCGCCTGTTCGGCGACGCTCACCTTGTCGACGAGCGATTTGAATTTCTGCGCATACGCCGCGTTCTGATAATCGGTGAGGAAAGCGACGCGACGCGCGATGCGCTCGTCCAGCGTGGTGCTCAGGTGCGAATCGTCCAATGGCAAGTAGCCATCCTTGGCGCGTTCGCCGTTCGGCATCCATGCCTCACCCTCAGCCGCTGTCGCGGCTTCGACCTTCGCAATATCGTGCGCCGCCATGCGTCCCCAGTTGAACGCAGCCTTGTTCATCTCCACCGCGGCGCCATTCAATTCCACCGCGCGCATCAGCGCATCCTGCGACAACGGAACCCAGCCTTTTTGCCAAGCGTAGCCGAGCATGAACAGGTTCGCGCCGATGGAATCACCGAGCAGTTTCACGGCCAGATCCGTCGCGTCGACGATTTCCGGCATCTGCCCACCCAGCGCCGTTTTCACGGCATCGACAATGCCATTGGCGGGAAACTGCATGTCGGGCTTCATCGTAAAAATGCCCGGCATCGCCCCCTAGGAATTGAGCAGCACGCGCGAGCCCCCCGCACGGGTTTTTGACAGCGACCAGTAATCGTTGACCACGACCATGTCGCAGCCGAGCACGGCGTCAGCCTCGCCCGCGGCAATGCGCACGGCGTGGATGTCGGCGGGCGATTTGGCGATGCGCAGATGACAGGTGACCGCGCCGCCCTTTTGCGCGAGGCCGGTCTGGTCGAGCACGGTGCTGCCCTTGCCTTCCAGATGCGCGGCCATGCCGATCAGCGCGCCGATGGTGACCACGCCCGTGCCGCCGATGCCGGTGACGAGAATGTTCCACGGTTTGGACAGGTCGCTCGCAAATTGTGGTTGCGGCAATGTGGAGAAATCCACTTTGGTGCTTCCGGGCTTGCGCTTCTTCAATCCGCCACCGTGCACGGTGACGAAGCTCGGGCAGAAGCCCTTGACGCAGGAAAAATCCTTGTTGCAGCTGGACTGATCGATCTCGCGCTTGCGCCCGTACTCGGTTTCCTTCGGCAGCACGGAAACGCAGAATGACTCCTTGCCGCAATCGCCGCAGCCTTCGCAGACCAGCGAGTTGATGAATACGCGCTTCTTGGGGTCTTCCAGCTTGCCGCGCTTGCGGCGGCGGCGTTTCTCGGTCGCGCAAACCTGGTCGTAGATGAGCACGGACACGCCAGTCACCTCGCGCAGACGCTTTTGCACCGCATCGAGTTCGTCGCGGTGGATGAATTCCACATCGCTTGGGAAAATCGAATGATCCGACCACTTCTCGATGTCGTCGCTCATCACGATGATGGTTTGCACGCCTTCGCTGCGCACCTGGTGAGCGATGTCGGGCACGGACAGTTTCCCGTCCACCGGCTGGCCGCCAGTCATCGCGACCGCATCGTTGTACAGAATCTTGTAGGTGATGTTGACCTTGGCCGCGACGGCTTGGCGGATCGCGAGCGAGCCGGAATGGAAATACGTGCCATCGCCGAGGTTCTGGAACACGTGCTTCGTCGCCGTGAACGGCGCCTGCCCGCACCAGGTCGCGCCTTCGCCGCCCATCTGCGTGAACGTGTCGGTGCGCCGATCCATCCACGTCACCATGTAATGGCAGCCGATGCCGCCGAGCGCGCGCGAGTCTTCCGGCACATTCGTCGAGGTGTTGTGCGGGCAGCCGGAGCAGTAATGCGGCACGCGCGGGAAATTCGCGCGTGGCAGGGTGAGTTCATGTTCCTTGGCTTCGATCCAGGCCACGCGTGAAGTCATCGCCTCGCTGCTGAAAAAACGCGACAGGCGTTTGGCGATGACCAGCGCGATCATTGCCGGCGTCAATTCATTCGTCGACGGCAAGATCCAGTTGCCGTCCTCGTCGTACTTGCCGACGATGTGTGGTCGAGTGTCCCAATTGAACATGTATTCCTTCATCTGCGATTCGAGGAAGGAGCGTTTTTCCTCGACCACGATGATGTCTTCCAGTCCTTTGGCAAACTCGCGGATGCCGATCGGCTCGAGCGGCCAGGTCATGCCGACCTTGTAGACGCGTATACCTATTTCGCGCGCATCCGATTCGCTGATGCCGAGGTATTCCAGCGCCTGCAAGACGTCGAGGTAACTCTTGCCGGTAGTGACCATCCCCAGACGCGCCTTCGGTGAATCGAGCACGATGCGATCAAGCTGGTTCGCGCGCGCGAACGCGCAAGCCGCTTTCACTGCGTACTGGTGCAGGCGCATTTCCTGATCCAGCGGCGGATCGGGCCAGCGGATATTCAAGCCGCCCGGTGGCAGCTCGAAATCCTGCGGAATCACGATGTCGAGCTGATGCGGATTGACGTTGACGCTCGCGCTCGACTCCACGGTTTCCGCAATCGTCTTGAAGCCGACCCAGCGTCCGGTGAAGCGACTCATCGCCCAGCCGAGCAGGCCCATATCCAGAATGTCCTGCACGCCGGCGGGATTGAGCACCGGCATCATCGCGCTGACGAATTCCAGTTCCGAGCCATGCGGCAGCGTGGACGAGCGGCAAGCGTGGTCGTCGGCGGCGAGCGCGAGCACGCCGCCATGCTTGGAGGTACCGGCAGCATTGCCGTGCTTGAACACGTCGCCGCAACGATCAACGCCCGGACCCTTGCCGTACCACATCGAAAACACGCCATCGTATTTCGCGCCGGGGAAAAGATTGGCCTGCTGCGTGCCCCAGACCATCGTCGCGCCGAGATCTTCGTTCAGTCCCGGCGTGAATTCGATATTGGAAGCGGCAAGATGCTTTTTCGCCTTCCACAATTCCAGATCGAATCCGCCCAGTGGCGAACCGCGATAGCCGGAGATGAAACCCGCCGTGTGCAGTCCCGCCGCGCGATCGCGCATCTGCTGCATCAGCGGCAGCCGCACCAGCGCCTGCACCCCGGACAGGTAAATGCGTCCGGCTTCGCGCGTGTATTTGTGTTCGAGGGTGTAGTCGAAGTCGATCTTGGCGGCGGGGACGGACATGGTGGGACAGCACGCGAGGCGGGGCCGGGTATTCTACCAGCCGCCCGGCAACTGCCTTGCCATCGGTCAGGCCGGAACCTGTATGATGCGGGTCGTTGACCTTTCCTGGGGGAGGCCGGGAAATGGTTTTCAACTCGCTCACATTCGTGGCGTTCTTCGCCTGCGTGCTGGTTGTGCACAACCTGCCGCTGCCGTGGACCTGGCGCAAGGTCAACTTGCTGCTCGCGAGTTATCTGTTCTATTCGGCGTGGAATCCGCCGTTCGTGATCCTGCTGTGGATCTCGACCGTGGTCGACTGGTACGCCGCGCAGGGTCTGGTCAAGGCACGCCGCGAATCCGCACGCCACGCCTGGATGCTGCTGTCGGTGATCGCCAACCTCGGCATGCTCGGCTACTTCAAGTACGGCAACTTCCTGCTCGACAACTTCGCCGCAGTGTTGCACGCGGCCGGCATCGCCTACCAGCCCGCGCCGCACGATATCGTGCTGCCGGTCGGAATCTCTTTTTATACTTTTGCGACCTTGTCGTACACGCTCGACGTCTACCTGCGCCGCGCGCTGCCGGCGGAAAACTTCCTCGACTACGCGCTCTTCGTCACGTTCTTCCCGCATCTCGTAGCCGGACCAATCATGCGTCCGACCGAGCTGGTGCCGCAGTTCGAGCTGCCGCGCCGCGCCAACGCCGACCAACTGCGCTTCGGCCTCGCCCTGATGACGTTGGGCCTGTTCAACAAGGTAGTACTGGCCGATAGTTTCCTCGCGCCGGTAGCCGAGCACGTTTTCGACGCCGACAAGATTCCCGGTGCGCTCGACGCCTGGGCCGCGACGCTGGCCTTCAGCGGCCAGATCTTCTGCGACTTCGCCGGCTATTCGACCACCGCGATCGGCGCCGCGCTGTGCCTGGGTTTTGCCATGCCCGACAACTTCCGTTTTCCGTATGCGGCGGTCGGTTTCTCGGATTTCTGGCGGCGCTGGCACATCACCTTGTCGTCCTGGCTGCGCGACTACCTGTACA
>OEIU01000158.1_pt1 | contig 69950 bp, 55 predicted proteins | sample 1539221 | NCBI WGS metagenome assembly OEIU01 (sample SAMN03792071, study PRJEB22550) | activated sludge metagenome | feature: wastewater treatment plant; material: activated sludge; isolation source: Wastewater treatment plant of a petroleum refinery complex | place: Argentina: Zarate | collected...
GGGGGGGGGGGGGGGGGGGGGGGGCGGGGGGGGGGGGGGGGGGGGGGGGGGGGGGCGGGCGGGGGGCATCGGCATGGCGGCGGGGTCGCTTGAGGGGTTTTCGTGATCCGGACCCGAGGACGGAGGTTCCGTCCCCGGGGACGGACCGTCCGTTCCCGGGTCCGGGCCACTCGGACCCGGCGACGAGGACTCCGCGACCGGGAGCGATCCGGTCGCCCCCGCGCACGCTCGACTCGTCCCCGGGAGCGGGCCATCCGTTCCCGGGTCCGGGCGCGCCGGCCCCGGAGCGGAGGTGCTCGCGCGTGGAGATGGAACACTCCCGCGCGGGAATGGAGGTCAGGCAGGGGCGATCGTCTGCATGGGCGGGCGGGGAACGCTCAGGCGAGTGGCAACCGATTCGCGGCCGCCTTGAATCGGATCGCCGTGACTCCGAAGAAGCCGAGCATCGCGACCCACGTGATCGCCGCGACGAGCGCGAGCGCCGCTTTCCATGGCTGCTGCACATCGGTGCCACCGATGAGGTGTGCCATTCCCAGCATCCACGGCGTCATGCTCGTGAGGCCCATGAGGCCTACTGCGAGGCAGAGCACGCCAGAGGCACGACGGGCCAGCCGAACCGCCTCTTTGTTCGTGGTGTCCATGGCGGATTCTAGGGTGTCAAAGGATGGAAGGGCCTGTGGGTGCGCTCCGGCGAGTGCGGGCACGGTGCGTTCAATCCCCCGCGAAGCGGCGCGAAGGAGAAAGGCCATGCTGATGGCCTTCAGCCTGAGGAAGGGAAAGGCCGGCACAGGGGCCGCCCTGCCGTCGCCAGTTCCTCGGGCCGAAGGCCACCAGCAGAACATGATTCACACGATCTTCGGAGCCGCCGCGCCGCACTCCGGACAGACCGCGCCCGGCGGGAGGCCGGTGCGGTCGTACTGGCAGGTCGGGCAGAGACCAGGTCGCCCGCGGCGGCGGGCGAGGGTGTCGAGCCACCATGCCGTCGCTGTCGCCAGTAGCGCCACCGCGAGCGGTTGCCAGATCGGGTTGAGGCTTTTCTCCCTGTAGCTCATCCAGTTGACGTAGAGCTGTCCGTCCCAGATCCAGACCACCACCAACAGCACAGTCACCGCCGCGCCGCCCCATTTGATCGTCTTGCGGATTCGGGGGTGGGGCTTCATGGCGAGACTCTCCCTCCCCCTCCTCCCCTCCGCGAACCCCCGCGCGACCCCCGCGGACCTCTGCGTGCTAGATTCCTCCGCGCCCCGTGTGCCGCGTGCGATCGTGCGGGCCGCGAGCGCCGAGGCCCTCCCCGACGGCCGGGGGGTCTACTGCGACTCAAGGTCCTTGATGAGCGTCCGGTTCTTCAGCCGCGACATCTGCGTCATCTTGTCGATGATGAGAACCCCGTCGAGGTGGTCCATCTCGTGCTGCCAGCAGCGGGCGAGGAGGCCCGTGGCCGTGCGCGTGAAGGACCTGCCGTGCAAGTCGAGGGCGGTGATGGTGATCGTGGGCGGGCGGAGGACCTCGCCGGTGATCTCCGGGAGCGAGAGGCACCCTTCTTCCATCTTCTGGGGTGCGCCGACGGGGTGGGAGAGTTTGGGGTTGATGTAGAACTGCGGGCCGTCGGTGCCGGTGGGGGGGTCCGAGTCCGGCGAGTGGTCCTCGGATCGCGGGATATCGCAGATGAACATCCGCCACGACAGCCCCACCTGCGGCGCGGCCAGGCCGATGCCCTTGGCCTGTCGCATGAGTTCCACCATCCGGGCCGCGACGGCACGCACTTCGGCGGTGACCTTCTCAACGGGTTTGGCCCTCACCCGCAGCACGGGCGCGGGATACTCGACGATGTGCAGGGCAGCGGGGTCGACCTTGGCGGGCGGAGAGGTGGCTTGGGTGGGGGACTTGGCCATCGCGCAAGTTTAGGGGATTCGAGCGCTCAGGGGGGACGAGGAGGAAACATCACCGCGAAGGGGAGAAGGAGACCGGAGCACCGAAGCAGGACGGGGAGGCGAGACGGCGATCATCCGCCGCCCCGCTTCGTCCCTTCGATCCCCTTCGCCCCTTCGCGGTGAAACCGCCCTTGGGAAGATCGCAACCCGGCGAAACACGCGGCCCAAACGCGGCCCGGCGGAACAATCGTGCGTATCGGAGGTCCGGATGGGGCGGTGCGTTGACGCTCGGGCGGCGCGTTCGGTACTATTTCGGCTCCCCGCCCTCGCCCCCCATTCGTCCCCCGCCCGAGGCCACGACGGCCGACCACGGTTGAAGGAGTCCGACTTGGCGTTGTCAGACCTTTGGAAGAAGAAGGAAGAAACGACGCCGCCGACCGCCAATGGGGCGGGAGGCGCCGGGGACAGCGGCGGCAAGGCAGTCGCCAGCGGCGGGTGGGAGTGGGACTCCAAGAAGGCCGACGCGTTCTTCGAGCGGGCCGCCACGCTCCACGAGGCGACCAACTTCGGGTTCGCGATGTTCCACTGGATCCGCGGCCTGCGGTTCAACCCGCTGGCGATGAACGGGCTGGAAGGGTTCTTCACCTCCGCCGGGAAGTTCTTCAACGAGAACCCCAAGGGCGAGAAGGAGGACACCTACAAGCTCACTCTCAAGGACGCCGGCAGCGGCAAGACCGACATCGACAAGTACCTTACCTCGCTCGTGCAGTGGTCCTCTCACCCGCACGATCCGGCCTACGCGGTGAAGGCGATGCAGAACGCCGCCGGGCTGGGCCTCGAAGGGCCGACGGTCTGGATCGCCGAGCGGGCCTTCGGGGCCGTCACGCGCGACAAGAAGCCGCGCAAGGAGCACATGGTCGCGGTCATGAACGCGCTGGTCCGCTTCGAGAAGTTCGAGCTCGCCCTGCAGGCGGGCGAGATGGCCGTGCGGATCGACCCCAACGACGGCGGCCTCGCCTCCGAGGTCAAGAACCTCGCCGCCGAGTGGACCACCAAGAAGGGCGGCTTCGACCAGACCGGCGAGGAGGGGGGCTTCCGCCGGAACATCCGCGACGCGGCCAAGCAGCAGCAGATGGAGGAGCGCGACCGCGTCGTGACGACGGGCGAGGTCCTCGACCGCCAGATCGCCTCCGCCCGGGCCGACGCCGAGGCCAGCCCGAACGACCGCCCCAACGCCATCCGCTTCATCGAGGCCCTCAACAAGCGGGCCACGCCCGAGGACGAGGCCGAGGCCATCGGCGTGGCCCAGACGTGGTTCGACAGGACGCAGGAGTACCGCTTCCGCGAGACCATCGACGCCATCAAGGTGCGCCAACTCCGCCGGCGCGTCACCTCGCTCAAGCTCAAGTCGGACCAGGAGGGGGCCGGCGAGGAGCTCAAGGACGCGTACAAGTCGGCCGTGAAGGACTACCTGAAGGCCCAGATTGAGAGCCTGCAGGGGCAGGTCGGCGCGTACCCGACGGACATGGGCCGCAAGTTCGAGCTCGGCAAGCTCATGTTCCAGGTCGGCAAGTTCGAGGAGGCCATCGGCCTGTTGCAGGAGGCCAAGGCCGACCCGGGGAACAAGGCCAAGGTGGACTACTACCTCGGCCTGTCGTTCCAGAAGATCGGGTGGAACGACGAGGCCATCCAGACGCTCCGCGGGGCGATGGCCAACATCCAGGCCGGCGACGCCGACACGGAGATGACGCTCAAGTACGCCCTGATGGAAGCCCTGCTCGCCCGCGGCACGGAGCAGAACGCCCTCGCCGACGCCGAGGAGGCCATGAAACTCGCCTCGGGCATCGCGATCCAGAACATGAACTACAAGGAAGTCCGGGCCAAGCGCGACCTCATCAAGGCGCTCATCGTCAAGCTCAAGCCGGGAACCGGCGCGTGAACGCGGTCGCGATCATCCCGGCCCGCCTCGGCTCGACGCGCCTGCCGGGGAAGGTGCTGCTCGACGCGACCGGCAAGCCGCTCATCCGGCACGTGTGGGAATCCGCCAAGCGGGCCGCGTGCCTGTCCCGGGTGATCATCGCCACCGACGACGCCAGGGTGCTCGCCGCCGCCAGGGGCTTCGGGGCCGAGGCGGTGCTGACGGGCGAGCATCCCAACGGCACCAGCCGCCTGTGCGAGGCCGGCGCGCTGCTCGGGCTGGCCGCCGATCAGATCATCGTCAACGTGCAGGGGGACGAGCCGGAGGTCGAGCCGGAGGCCATCGACGCGGCGGTGGCGGTGCTGGAAACCGGCGAGTGTTCCATCGGCACCATCGCCGTGCCCTTCGCCCCGGGCGAGAATCCCGCCGACCCCAACTGCGTGAAGGTCGTGCGTGGCCTGTCGGGGAACGCGCTCTACTTCTCGCGCTCGGTGATCCCCTTCGACCGCGACGGCGGGGGCGGGCGCGACGCGGCGTGCCTCCGCCACGTGGGGCTCTACGCCTATCGCCAGGAGTTCCTCGAGCGATACGCCAGGCTCGAACCGACGCCGCTGGAGCGGGCCGAGCAACTCGAGCAGTTGCGAGCGCTGCAGCACGGCTTCAGGATCGGCGTGGCCGTGCGCCCGAGCGCCCGCATCGGCATCGACACCGCCGAGCAGTACGCCGCGTTCGTGGCCCGCATCAGCCGGGCGTCTTGACCAGTTCGGGCGCGGCATCCGCCCCGGCGTTCTCACCGACCGGCGCGGGTGCCGCCGGCAGGTCTCGGAGCCAGACCCGGGTCTGCCCACGCTGCGAGCGGGAACGCAGGGCCTCCAGCCGACCCTCGAAGAGCACGCGGACCTTCTGACCGCCGATCTCCGAAAGCGCGGTCCCCGCGGCCTGCGCGGTGCGGGGCTCGCGATCGTCCAGCAGCGAGGCCAGCCGCGAGAACACGCGATCGGGATCGTGGTGGGCGAGGTCGGCCAGGGCCGCCGTCGCCGCGGCCCGGACGAACGAGGAGTTGTCCGGCGCCGTCCGCATCAGCACCAGCGACAGCGAGTCGGGCGTGTCAAGGTCGGCCAGGGCCTGGATCGCGCCCTGCCGGATCTGGTCCCGGTGCGAGTCGGTGTTGAGGGCCTTGAGGATCGTCGGACGCTCGGCGATCGCGCCCAGCGTGCCCAGCGCACGGACCGCCGCCGCTCGGACCGCGTAGGACTGCTCGGTGTTGAAGATCCGCGAGCAGCGGTCGGCCAGCGCCGCCCGTGGTCCGCTCTCCTCATGCTCCGCCGCGCGGGCGCATTGGTCGATCACCGCCGCACGCAGACGCGGCTCGGCGAGCGACTTCGAGTCCATCGCGGCTCGGAGCGCCCTGGAGGCGGGAGTCACGCCGGCGACCGGCCCGGCGGGAGTGCCCCCGTGCCTGCGGTCGGTGGGGTCTACCCAGCGGGGGTTGGCCAGCGACGCCAGCGACTTGGCGCAGGCGATGCGCAAGGCCTCGGGCGCGCTCGCGTCGGTCAGGACGGCGGCGAGGGCGGGACACGCGGTCTCGACGTCGCCGGCGGCGGACCTCAGGCCCTTGGCGGCCCGCAGGCGGGCCCCGAGCGTGGGGGCGGAGGCGAGTTGAGACGCCAAGTCGCGCGCGGAATCGCGGGCGTCGAAATCGGCGAGCACGGTGAGTTCCGGATCGATCAGCACAACCCGCGGCGCACCCGCGAGCGGGGCCGAGAGCTCGAAGGTCTTTGTGTCGAACCGGGCCTCGAGCCTCGCCCATTCGTCCCTGCCGTCCTTTCCGGTCCCCGCCAGCACCCACACCGGGACGCGAAGGTCGAACGCGGGGTTGTACCCGTCGATGGTCTGGAGCTGCTCGAACGACACCCTGAGCGTGCCGTTCTCGTAGGCGTGCGAGACAGAGACCCTCGGCACGCCGGGACGGTAGCACCACTGATCGAAGAATCGTTGCAGCGACTCGCCGCTCACCCGCTCCATCGCCTGCCGGAACTGGTAAGTCTCCACGGCGGTGAACCTGTGCCGCTGGACAAAGTCCCGAAGCCCGCGAAAGAACACCTCATCGCCCAGGCGCGCCCGCAGCATGTGCAGCACGAGCGCCCCCTTTGAATAGGGGTTCGCCTTCCGGTCGAAGACCTCGTCGGGCGTGTCGTACTCCTTGCTCACCATCGCGGGCTGGAACGGCGCGTTCGCCCTGTCGTCGGCGATAACGCCGGCGATCCACTCCCAGACCTGCGCGTCGTACGCGCCACGATCCGACGCGAGCCCGACGGTCGGGGCGGTGGGCGCATCGCTCCGCCCGACCGATCCGTTCCCCTTGTACTGGAGCCACAGCGCCTCGCAATACGTCGCGAATCCCTCGTTGAGCCAGACGTGCTCCCACGACTTGCAGGTGAGCAGGTCGCCGAACCACTGGTGGGCCAGCTCGTGGACGATCAGATCGTCCTCGTCGCCGTCCAGCGCGGCGGTCTCGTCCTGCGCGATCGACTCGTAGAGCGTCGTCGCCGATGTGTTCTCCATCCCGCCCCAGCCGAAGTTCCACACGCTCACCTGCGCGTACTTCGCCCACGGATACGGCTGATCGGTCAGCCGCTCCAGCAGCGAGACCATCTTCGGCGTGCGGGCGAAGGTCGTCCGGGCGTTGGCCGCCTGGCCCGGGGGAACGTACACGGGCATCGGGAGTTTCGAGGAGCCCACGTCCACGGTGTCGAACTTCCCGACGACCAGCGAGACGAGGTACGCCGCGTGCGGGCGATCCTGGATCCAGTGGAACGTGTCGAACGGTTCGAGCGACTCCCGCTTCACCGATTCCAGCCGACCGTTGGACACGACCCGGAACCCGCGCGGCACGGTGGCGATGAGCTCACTGGTGGCCCGCGCGTTGGGCGAGTCGTGGCAGGCGAACCAGTAGTGGTTCGAGTCGCTCTCCCCCTGCGAGTACAACTGCGCGGCACGTCCCGGGTGGGCCGGAGACTCGGTCGTCCAGACCAGACCGTCGGGAGGGTCGGAGATGCGATAGTCGATCGTGACCTCGGTCGTCTGGCCCGCGGGCAGCGGGGGGTCGAGGTGGATGACGACGGTCTCGGAGGCGGCGTCGCGAACGAGCGTGCAGATGCGCCCGGGGGCCGACACCGCCGAGATCTGCAGCAGCCCCGCGTCCAGGCGGATGTCGGCCAGGTCGCGGGTGCGCGTGGGCGAGGCCACCGTGAGCGTCTCGGAGGCCAGGATCGTCCGGTCGTTCATGTCGGGAATGCGCAACTGGAGCCGCGTGTGCCGGATGTCCGCCCATTTGTGCGGCGGATAGTTGAGGAGGTTCCGCCCCGTCGCGGGATCGAAGGCGCGACGCACCGGCTGGTCCGCCCGCGCGTGGGGTTGCACCAGGCCCCAGGCGCACGCCAGCGCGAGGATTGCTGCTCGTCGGAAAGGGTTCATGGCCGGCCTCCCGCAACGGCGCGTGACCGGTTGAACGCCTGTGCCGCGGCCTGCTCGATCGCCCTCGCCAGGTGGGGTGTCTGCTCGCCGAGCCCGCGGGCGGCGGCCCGCTGGACAACTCTTCGGGGATCATCGACATATGCGCTCGGCCAGAGCGTCCGGGGAATCGCGGCCATCACGAGGGCCGCCGTGGCCCGGGGATCGTCGCTCTCCTTGAGTTGCTCGATCGCCTCCAGCCGGGCGGCCAGCGTGGCGTGGCCCGCCCGCCCGTGAAGGCGATTGAGCGCGTGATCCAGAGGCTGGCGCACCCGCTGCCGGCACAGCACCGACAGGTTCGGATCGACCATCACATCCGCGGGCTTTCGCGCCAGGGCCAGCGAGACGGCCGTGTGCTTCGAGTCCACGACGATCGACTTCCACTCCCCGTCGTTGTCCCGATCCGAGTAGGAGATCCACAGCGGCACCTCGACGGCGTACGCCGGGTTGTCCGCGTCGATGCGCTGGGTCTGGTCGATGACCACCGACAACGCCCCGCCGTCGCCGGATTCCGCCGCGGTCCACGAAAGGTCGATCGCCAGCGCGGGATGCCCCGGCCGCCCGCACCACTGGTCGAAGAATCGCTCCAGGGACTGCCCCGAGGCCTCCTCCAGGCATGTACGAAAGTCGTCGGTCTCGACCTGGGTGAACGCGTGCTTCTGGAGATAGGTGGTGATGCCGCCGAAGAACGCCGCGTCACCGAGGCGCACGCGCAGCATGTGCAGAACGCTCCCGCCCTTTGAGTAGACGTTGTCCCCCGAGGTGAACCGGGAGTCCGGGTTGGTGTACAGGTTGCTCACCATGCCCGCGCGATTGGGGGCGGAACGGGTGCGCGACGACGTCCGTTCCCGCTCGAAGTTCCGCAAGATCGCCGCCTGATACCCGTCCTCGCCCCGGACCTTCTCCGCCCAGAGCGCCTCGCCAAGGGTCGCGAACCCCTCGTTGAGCCACAGGTGCTCCCACGACTTGCACGTAACCAGATCGCCGAACCAGTGGTGGACGAGCTCGTGGGAGATGATGGAGTCGATGCTGCCGCGCCGGCCCCGCGTGCCCATGCCGGAAGCAAAGGTCACCACGCCGGTGTTCTCCATCGCGCCCGCCGCGAAGTCGCGGCAGATCACCTGCGCGTACTTGTCCCACGGAAACCGGTAGTTGAACAGCGTGGAGAAGTGCTCGATCATCGCCGGGGTGTTGGCGAACGACTCGCGGAGCGCCTCCCCGGAGCCGAGCGGCCCGTACACGGGCATCCACAGGCCGGGGAACTCGGACTTCGGCCCGCCGACGTTCGCCACGTCGAACCGCGAGATGATGAGCGTCTGGAGGTAGTAGGAGTGGGGGAGCGTCTGCTGCCAGTGGAACCTGCGGAGCGATCCGGACCGTGCGGCCTTGGATGGACGCCCCGACTCACCCGCCCCGTCGGGCGCGGCGTCGGCTTCCGAGGCCGGGGGCGTGAGCCCGAGGCTGGCGTACGAGACCGTCGTCACGCCCAGCAGTTTCCCGTTCGAGACCGCCTCGTACGGCTCGGGAACCGTCACGAACATTTCCGTGGGCACGCGCAGGTTGGGAAAGTCGTGGCAGGGGAACCACAGGTGGTTGTGCTGCGGCTCGCCCTGGACATGCATCATGTAGTCAACTTCCGGCGTCCGGGAGTCGTCCTTGGACCACGTCAGCCCGTCGCCCTTGCCGCCCGGCTTCACCGCGTCGTAGTCCATCCTGAGCACGAGGCTCTCGCCCGGTGTGAACGCACGCCCGAGGTCGATGGTCAGTTTGTGGCGAGCCTTGTCGTGGTCGAAGGAGCGCACGGGCCCGCCGTCCACGGTAATCGCCTTGAACGTCAGGCCCGGACCCGCATCGAGGACGACCCTCTCACGCGTGACGCCGATCGGCGAGAGCGTGATCGTGGCGGCCGCGGAGAACTCCGACCTGGACATGTCGGGAACGACCATGTCCAACCGGAACTTCAGGTGATTGAACAGCGGGTCGATCGGCCAGACCCTCTTGTCGCGCCCGGTCTGGGCGTCGATGCGGGGATCGTGCGACCGGGATGTTGGTTCGGGCTCCTTGATCGGCTTGGCGGCCGAGACCGGCTGGTCCGCCGGCTTTGGAGGCTCGCTCCGACCGAACGCGTGGGCCGAACCGAGCAGCAAACAGCACGCCACACCGCAGCGAGCGGCGTTCGGAATAGGCCGGAGGGGTCTCATGGAGCAATCCTGTTGGACGGGGAGGGCCGAGTGCCCGAACGCGCAGAACCCGCGAGTGTACCGGGGAGCGAACGCCGGGGTGTTGGATGAATCTGGCACACGGGAGTTGAAAAGTGGACAACTCTCGCGAGGAGGGGACCTACCATGACCCATGCCGCAGCCGACGCCGACGACGCGACCGCAGCACACCCCCCATCAACCGAGCGCCCCCACCGACACTCCGGACCCCACCGGCATCCGGGGTTTGGATCCCGAGGTTCGGCCGTGGCGGTCCGTCAAGCCGGAGCACATCAAGGAACTCGAGGCCGTGGCGTCGGGCAAGCCGGCCGGCGAGGGACGGCCGGGAAAACCACCGCCCAAGAAAGGCGCCTCCGAGCAGGCCGAGGCCGAGGTCATGGCTGGCGTCGGCGGCCTGCTCGCCCGGCACGCGGACCGAAACACCGAGACCGAGTTCTTTTCCCCGATGCCCGAGGGATACCGCCCGGGGCGGACCAAGTTCATCGCGGTCTTCGGAACTGTCATGAGCGGCCTGGGCAAGGGCATCTTCGCCTCCAGCGTGGCCAAGCTCCTCAAGGACAAGGGGCTCGTGGTCGCCCCCATCAAGCTCGAGGGATACCTCAACATCGACGCGGGGACGCTCAACCCGTTCCGCCACGGCGAGGTCTTCGTGCTCGACGATGGCACCGAGTGCGACATGGACCTGGGGACGTACGAGCGTCTGCTCGACCAGAACCTGTCGCGCCGCAACTTCATGACCAGCGGGCAGATCTTCTCGACCATCGTCGATCGCGAGCGCCACGGGGCGTATCTCGGGCGCGATGTGCAGTGGATCCCGCACGTCACCGGCGAGGTCAAGCGGCGTCTGCGCGAACTGGCCATGTACGGCGACGGGAACAAGCCCGCCGACGTGGTGTTCGTCGAGGTCGGTGGCACGGTGGGGGACTACGAGAACGGCATCTACATCGAGGCCCTGCGAGAGCTGGCCTTCGAGGAGGGCGAGGGCTCGACGTGCTTCGTCGCGCTGACCTACGTCATCAAGCCCCAGACCCTCGGCGAGCAGAAGAGCAAGGCGGCCCAGCTCGGCGTCAAGCGGCTCATGGAGGCGGGTGTGCAGCCGCACATCATCGCCTGCCGCTGCGTGGAAGAGGTCGGCGAGCAGATCCGCCAGAAGATCGCCATGTTCTCCAACGCCCCGCTGCGGCGCGTCTTCTCGATGCACGACCGAGAGAGCGTGTACACCATCCCCGACGACATGCGCACCGCGGGCCTCGACCGCGAGATCCTCTCGCTCCTGGACCTGCACGACCGCGTCCGTGTCGCCGAGGAGGACAAGAAGCGCAAGGCGTGGAGCGGGTTCTACGACTCCCTGGTCCGCCCCAAGAAGCGCTCGGTCGTCGTCGGCGTCACCGGGAAGTATGTCGCCATGCGCGACGCCTACGCCTCCATCGACAAGGCCGTGGAGCACTGCTCCGCCCACCTCCACTGCGACATCGACCTCAAGTGGATCGAGACCACCGACATCAGCAACGCATCGGTCGCCGACGCCCTCGCGGGCGTGGACGGGATCATCGTTCCCGGCGGCTTCGGATCGCGCGGCGTGGAGGGCAAGATCCAGTGCGTCCGCCACTGTCGCGAGCAGCGGATTCCCTATCTGGGCATCTGCCTCGGATTCCAGGTCGCCGTCATCGAGTACGCCCGCAACGTGCTGGGGCTTGCGGGCGCCAACTCCACGGAGTTTGATCCGGCCGGATCGCACCCGGTCATCAGCGAGCTCCCCGACCAGAAGCGGATCGAAGGTCTCGGCGGCACGATGCGTCTTGGTGGCCAGGAGGTCGAGATCCGCGCCGGCACGCTTGCCGAGTTCCTCTACCGCGACCGGGCCCGCGCCGGCCAGGTCCCCATGATGGTCCGAGAGCGCTTCCGCCATCGCTTCGAGGTCGATCCCGAGTACATCGAGCGTCTCGAGGGCGCGGGGCTCGTTTTCAGCGGCAGGCACCCGCAACAGCCGATCATGCAGATCCTCGAACTCCCGCAGCCCACCGTCGCGGTGGGGGGCGAGGGGAGCGGCCATCCGTTCTTCATCGCCGCGCAGTTCCACCCAGAACTCACCAGCCGCCCTCTCGATCCCCAGCCCTTGTTCATGGGCCTGTGCGCGGCCACGATCCTGCACAAGTACCACCTCGCCGAGCGCCACACCCTCGACAGCCACCTCGCCAAGTGGCTGCGCGTGGGCAAGATCGGCGCAACGACCACGCCCGTGGGGTAGGCGGACCGGTTCGATCATCCAACGCGTTCGATCCGCAACTCGCCCTGTGGGAGGGGGTTGGACAGCCCCGCGCGCGGCATCCACGGATGCGGTCCGGAGGACTCCGAGGACAGTTCCGACCAGTTCTCCCGCTTCTGCGGGTTGAGCGGGTGCCACAGGTGGTCAACGCACACATCCTCCACGGCGACCCGGGCGCGCCCGCCGGCAAGGTGGACCCGCCGGCCGAAGTCGTCGTCCTCGCGCCACGCCCCACGGAACGTCTCGTCGTACCCGTTCACGCGCTCATACATGCCCAGCGTGCACGCGTGGTTCGCCCCCAGAACCTTGGGCTTGTGGGCCTTCACAAGCCCGAACCGCTTGAAAAACTGCTGCCGCCGGTATCGCCCATCGCGGGCGGCACGCTCGGCGAGTTGTTCGGGCGTGTGCGCAACCGGCGAGCCTCCCTCGGCAAGGGCCGCCTCGTCGTACGCCCCCGTCTGTTCCTCGGTCAGGAGTACGCGCCCGCCGATGAGCAGGTCATGGCCCGCCCGAAGCCTCTCGGCAGTCGCGAGCATGCCGGGGCGACACACCGAGTCGCCGTCGAGCAGGTGCAGCCAGTCCCCGGCCTCGACCCCCGCGCCCGCGAGCGCCCGAACCCCGTTGTTGCGAACCTGACCCACGCGAACCTCGCCGGGAAACGCCCGCCAGACCACCAGGATCGGGAGCGAGAACTCGCCCGCGCACGCGCCGCAGAGTTCCCTCACCTCCGACCTGTCATTGTCGATCGAGACCACCACGGTGGCCGGTCGCGGTGACTGGATCGCCACCCCGAGCAGCGTCGCCCGCAAGTGACGCGTCGTGTGCGTCGAGATGATCACGTGCGTCTTCGCCATGCGCCGGGCAGGGTAGCGAAGGGGGCCGGGGGCGGAACGTCCAAGGGACCGAGAACCGCGTCGAGGTGCGTTTGGGCCGCCGCGGAGTCACCCTGCGCGGGGGGTTGGGCAGAATCGCCCGCGTGTGCGGGCCGATCAAGCGAGGGGCCGCGTCGGCACCTCGATCCCTACGGAGCGCTCATGCCCTTCCCGCTCAGCAACGACACCGCCGCACGACGGCCCGCCGAGAAGGCGCCCGAGGCCGCGCCCAAGGCCAGCGCACGCCCCGCCTTTACCTTCAAGGCCGACGTGGACATCGCCGAGCTCGACGAGCGCGGCCGCCCCGGCCCGAAGTGGGCCGGAAAAGCCTGCGAGATCAGCCGCAACCACATCGTCTTCCGCTCGCGGCGTCTGTGCTATGAGGAGCGTGAGATTCTCGTGGCCGTGCACCTGATCGACGACCGTCCGGTCGCGCTCTTCGGCCGGGTGTCGGCGTGCGAGTACGACGGAGACGGGCTCCACAAGACCACGCTCACGCTCGCCGCGCTCCCCCGCAGCGACTCGATCCAGGCCTGGCTCATCGGGCTGACGCCGCCGCGCCAATGACGAGTGCCCGTCCTCGGGGCGTACCCTCACGTGAATGAAGGTTGTGACCGACGCCCAAGGCCTTGCGCCGCTGCACGGGTGCGTGCTCGTGCCCACCATGGGCGCGCTGCACGCGGGCCACTTCGCGCTCGTGCGGGAGGCCGCGCGTCTCGCGAAGGCCCGCACGCCGACGGTGCCCGTCGTGGCCACGATCTTCGTGAACCCGACCCAGTTCAACGACCCCAAGGACCTCGAGCGATACCCGCGCACGATGGAGGCGGATGTGCAAGGCTGCCGAACAGCCGGCGCGGACGCGGTCTTCGCGCCCGCCACGGGCGTGGTGTACCCCCATGGGCAGACCGTTGTCGCACCGCCGCTCCCGGATGTGGCGACCACACCGGGCCTGGAAGACGCCCACCGGCCGGGCCACTTTGCGGGCGTGTGCCAAGTTGTGATGCGGCTCTTCGCCCTCACCCGCCCCAGCGCGGCGGTGTTTGGCGAGAAGGACTGGCAGCAGCTGCGGGTGATCGCGGAGATGACGCGGCAAGAGGGACTCGCGGTGGAGATCGCCGCCGCGCCCACCGTGCGTGAGCCGGATGGCCTGGCGATGTCCAGCCGCAACATGTTCCTCAGGGGCGACGAGCGGGCTCGGGCACGCGCGTTGTCGGAAGCGCTCGCGGCCGCGAGGTCGTGCGGCAATGTCGAGGACGCCGAGCGGAGCATGGGTGACCTGCTCGAAAGCCGAGGCGTACGCACGGAATACGCGGTGGTCCGCGATGCCCAATCGCTTGGGCCGCTCGTCGGGGGGCGCCCGGGACGCGCGCTGATCGCCGCGCGAGTCGGCGCCGTTCGTCTGATCGACAACGCCCCCTGGCCCGCGCCCTGATCACGCCTTGGGCGGAACGGGCACTTCCTGCCACCGTCCCGACATGTGCCGCACGATCTTCCCCGTCGCCACATACAACGCCTGCTCGGCGATGTTCGTGCAGTGCCCGGCAATCACCTCGCACTGCGTGGCCAGTTCCTGCACGACAAACGCGGCGTCCATCGAGAGCTTCCCGCTGGAAATCTGCACCTGCAAATCGCGCAGGATCGCCCGCTTGAACGCCTCGACCGCGTCCTCGCTGGCCAGCACGATCTTGGCCAGGTGCCCGTCGTTGCGTTCGAGCGCCATGCAGCTATCCCGAAGAATCCCGATGACCGAGTTGGTCATCACCCGGAACGTCTCGGAAAGCCGCACGTCTTGGGCCGCGAGTTCCTGAACATGCTCGCCGATGGCGACCCCCGCGTCGGCGATGCGCTCGAGCTCGTTGTTGACCTTCACGATCGTCAGCACGCGCCGCAGCAGGTCCTTCGACAGCGCCGCCCCGTCGGCCGTGGCCTCGCTCAGCAGCGCGACCGCGGCCCGCTCGATCTCCACATCCTCGGTGTCGATCTTCTCATCGAGCGCGATCGCGGCCTTCGCCCCTTCAACGTCTCGGGCGAACGCCGCGTCGAACGCCGCCTCGAGCAGCGCCTGCGTGCTCCGACCCTGGACCGCCAATCGGGCCTGCAGGCCGGCGATGCGTTCGGGGAATCCGTTGGTGGAGATCGGCATGGACGGGTCGGGGTGGGGGAGATCGTGGGGGCCGCCACGGTGGGTGCCCCGTGAAAGCGATGCCCAAGAGTACCACACGAACCGGCCCGGGGCCGGAGAACGGGTGGTGCCCGGGTGCAAGCCCTGTATGATGGCGCCCATTCCCCGAGGAAGGATCCCCCATGTACGACATCGTCGGCGTCCACGCACGTCAGATTCTCGACTCCCGCGGCAACCCGACCGTCGAGGTCGAGGTGGAACTCTCCTCGAGCATCGTCGGGCGCGCCGCCGTCCCCAGCGGGGCCTCGACCGGCGAGAACGAGGCCGTCGAACTCCGCGACGGGGACAAGAAGCGTTGGGTCGGCAAGGGCGTGACCAAGGCTGTTGGGAACGTCATCGAGGCCATCGCCCCCGCCGTCGAGGGCATGGACGCTCGGGAGCAGGAGTCCATCGATGCCGAGATGCTCGGCCTCGACGCCACGACCACCAAGTCCAACCTCGGGGCCAACGCCATCCTCGGCGTGAGCATGGCCGTCGCCAAGGCCGCGGCCCAGGCCTGCGACCTGCCCCTGTACCGCTATCTCGGTGGAACCGGAGCGAAGACGCTCCCCGTGCCCATGTTCAACGTCCTCAACGGCGGCAAGCACGCCGACAACAACGTGGACTTCCAGGAGTTCATGATCCAGCCCTGGGGCTTCGACAACTTCGACGATGGGCTCCGGTCGTGCGTGGAGATCTACCACACGCTCAAGAAGGTGCTCCACGAGCGGCATCTGAGCACCGCCGTCGGCGATGAGGGCGGCTTCGCCCCCGACCTCAAGTCCGCCGAGGACGCCCTGAAACTCCTCGAAGAAGCCACCGGGAAGGCGGGCTACGACTTCGGCCGCCAAATCTTCATCGCTCTTGATCCGGCCACGACCGAACTCTGGAACGAGGCCGCGGAGAAGAAGAAAAAGGGTTATTGCTTCTTCAAGAGCGACCCCAAGCGCATCGTCTCCAGCGATGAGATGATCGACCTCTGGGCCGGGTGGTGCAAGAAGTATCCCATTCGCTCCATCGAGGACGGCCTTGCCGAGAACGATTGGGCCGGGTGGGCGAAGATGACCGAAAAACTCGGCGAGAAAATCCAGATCGTCGGCGACGACCTGTTCGTGACCAACCCGAAGTTCCTCGCCCGCGGCATCGAAGAACACTGTGCCAACGCCATCCTCGTCAAAGTCAACCAGATCGGCACGCTCAGCGAGACCTTCGAGGCGGTCAACCTCGCCCTCCGCAACAAGTACGCGGCCGTCCTCTCCCACCGCTCCGGCGAGACCGAGGACGCCACCATCGCCGACATCGCCGTGGCGACCAACTGCGGGCAGATCAAGACGGGTGCGCCGTGCCGCTCGGATCGCAACGCGAAGTACAACCAGTTGATCCGGATCGCCGAAGACCTCGGCGACCGGGCGGTGTATGGGGCGAAGACGTGGAACCGGAGCGAATAGGAGTCACACATGTCCGTCGGTTTGCTCGTGACTGGAAAGATGGGTGGCGGCAAGCGAGGAGCAGGCCCGTCGGTTGGCGCGGCGGCCGCCGCTCGGCGCCTGTGCGACTGGTTTGATCGCAAGCATGGTGATCTCCTCGTAACGCCGACGGTGGTGTATTCCGGCGATGATTCTTCGCGAGTCGAAGTCGATCTCTATGCGGGCACCGAACCAGTCGTGTTCGAGTTTGCCGACGACGGCGCCGTGACGGTCGAGGCCAACACCGGCTGGGGCGGTCCGGGTTTTCACAAGTGGCTCTGCGAGTTGATCGATGCGGTCGGAGCGCAACTCGGCATCGCCTGGGCGCGGGAAGAAGAAGCCGATGAGACCGGGTACTTCATTCATCGTGATTGGAACAAACTGTCGGAGTCCATCCTGAACTGGGCGACCGCGCTGTGCGACATGATCGCGAAAGAAACGGCGAAGTCTCGCGGTGAAATCCAACTGAGGATCGGGATGCCTCTCGGGTTCGGGAGCAACCGCTCCGGAGGCGTAGAGACGTCGCTGGGGGTTCGTGCTCCGAAGTGGTTCGCTGCCGCGGCGAGGGACCGGAGCATGGTCACGGAACTCATCGGATGGATGACTCCCGAGGCAGACGCCGACTGCTGGCGCGATCGCGCCCTCGCGGCGATGTGGCTGCACGTTCGCTGGTGCCCACCTCGCACCGAGACCGAAGTCGCCCTGAACTCGTACGTTCTTCGATGTCTTCAGGCCGCGTTTGATGCGAACGACGAGTCACGCCTGCCGTGGGGCGCGTGGAAGGAACTGGCGGAACTCAACGAAACTCCGATTCCCGCCAGGGCAGTCGCGCTCGCTGAACAGCACGCAAGTGCTCCCGAAGTCGGGTATCGCCGCGGCGAGATCACGATCGTCCCCAATACGGGCTGGAGCATGTCCCTTCCGGGTTCGATGAGCGAGGATGTGGATCCCGAGGGTGATCGCCTCTGGTTCGATGAGGTCCACACCATCCGGTTTTCATCCTTCGGCGTGGGAGAGGAGCACGGACAAACGCCGTCGGCCGCGGCGCTGTCGAAAGAGCTGAGCCCTCCGGCGGGGGTGGAGCATGCGTCATGGTCGGAGCACAAAGTGTTCGGGCGCATGGGCGTGGGTGAATGTGAGGAGGAAGACGGCGAGACCTGTACCAACTGTCAGGCCGTGATCGCGGCGCACGGTCAGTTCGCGGTGTGCACGGTCACCGGCAATGACCGCTCCATCACAGAGTTTGCCGAGCGGGTGTGCCGCTCTATCCGGGGTCCGACGGGCGACTCCGGACAGTAGAAGGAGCGCACCTTGCGGCAGCCTCTCATCACCGCTCGCTCGCTCCTGCACCGCGGCAAGAAGTTCGACTTCGAACTGCTGACCGTGCAGCGACCGAGCGGCAAGACCCTGCAGCGGGAGAACGTGCGACATCCCGGGGCCATCGTTGTGGTTCCGATCCTCGACACAGAGCACGCAGGAAACCCGCCACGGAGCGGCGGGGTACCCAGGTCCGTCGTGCTCATCCGCAACTTCCGCATCTCCCTGCAACAGCCGCTGCTGGAATGTTGCGCGGGTACCATCGAGCGCCCCCGGTTGGCCGACGGCTCGTTCGGTCCCGGCGAGGCCCCCGAACTGTGCGCGGCCCGCGAGTTGATCGAAGAGACCGGCTATCAGGCCGCCAAGTTGCACGCCCTCGGGTGGTTCTACACCACCCCCGGCCTCACAGACGAGCAGATGTTCGCCTTCGCTGCGACCGGCCTGACGCACGTGGGCCAGAAACTCGAAGAAGATGAATCGATCGAAGTGGAGGTCGTCCCGGCCGCGCGGGCCGTGGAATTGGTCGCGAGCGGCGAGTTGCGTGACGCCAAGAGCATGCTGGCGATCCTCCTCGCCCAGCGGGCCGGATTCTTGTAGCGCGGGCCTCCTGCCTGTACTCGGCTTGTACCCCCCAATCCAGACGCCAACCCGACGGGCAGGTTCGCCCCGAAACAAAAAAGAAACCACCCGAAGCCCGCTCCCGCCTCATCGGTATGTGAACAATGCACCAATGGGACTCCAGGATCGAGACTACAACCGGGCGGGCGGAAGCAGGCGCGGCCGTGGGGGGGGCGGCGGTGGTGGCGGTGGTGGGGGGGACTACGGCGAGGGCGGCGGGTTCCGCCGCGCCATGCGCCGCATCTTCGTCGAGGGCGACAACTTCTACGGCTGGTCGGTCCCCCTCTTCACGGTGCCGCGCTGGGTCCCCGGCATCCACGGCATCGAGGTGCGCATGCACATCATGTTCATCGTCATCGTGATCGCCGAGCTCATCTGGCACGCCAAGCCCGGCACGCAGGGCCTGATCTTCTCGTCGATGGCGATGCTCACCCTCTGGTGGCTGGTGCTGCTGCACGAGTTCGGCCACTGCCTCGCCTGCCGGCTCGTCGGCGGCGAGGCCGACAAGGTGCTCCTCTGGCCTTTGGGCGGCTTGGCCATGTGCCGCTCGCCGCACCGCTGGTCTGCGTCCCTCATCACCACCCTCGGCGGCCCGGGCGTGAACTTCTTCCTGATCCCGATCCTCGGCGGATCCATCCTCGCCCTGGGCGGGGGCTGGGGCGCGATCGTCTTCAATCCGTTCAACCCATACGGCGTGGTCTTCGGCGAAACGTGGCTCACACAGGGCACCTCCTACGCCCGCCACTTCCTGTGGTGGGCGTACTACATGAACCTCCTGCTGTTCGCCTTCAACATGCTGCTGGTCATGTACCCGATGGACGCCGGCCGCGTCGTGCAGGAACTCATGTGGTGGCGTCTGGGCTACCGCAAGTCCATGATCATCGCCACCAACCTCGGCCTCATGGTCGCGTTCGTGGTCGGCGTCTTCGGCCTCATGTCCGGCCACACCATCCTCTTCGCCATCGCCGTCTTCGGTGGGATCACCTGCTTCAACCAGCGGCGGATGGTCGCGATGATGGAGGACGAGCCCGCGTGGGCCTACGACACCGATCAGGGGTACAAGGGCTTCGGGAACTCGCCCGTTCCCAGCGGCCCCACCGCGAACTCCGCCGAGGACCGGGCCTACAAGGCCGCGCTCAAGCGTCAGGAAAAAGAGCGAGACCTCCAGGCCGAGGTGGACCGCATCCTCGACAAGATCCGCGAGAAGGGCATGCAGTCGCTCTCGGCCCGAGAGAAGGCGATCCTCAAGGACGCGACCGAGCGCACGCGGGGAAAGACCTGACCGGGCGAGAAGAGTTTGGCCGGCACGGCCCTGCGAACCGATCAACCCTCCTCCGCGTCATCGACGTATCCTGCTGCGCTCGAACACACCACCCATGGGCATCGCCGACCGAGACTACGCCAGACAGCCGCCGTCCCGAACGGGAAGGCACGGCGCCGCCCCGCGCGTCGGCCGCATGCGAGCCATGTCGGTGAACACGTGGATCATCGTCGTGAACGTGGTGGTCTTCCTGATCGGCAACGTCCTGCTCGCGAACGTGCAGGTCAAGACCAGCGCGGGCGAGTTCATCGTCGAGGGCGTCTCCCCCTCGGAGCTCAAGGGGCGCAAGGTCGATCCCAACGTGACCCTGCCCTTCCCGACAGTGCCCAACCTGTTCTACCACCCGATCTACGACTACTCGCGGCCACAGAAGGACAGCCAGGGCCGCATCAAGATGCGGCTCGACGGCACGCCCGAGCCGCGGTTGCTTGCCGGCGAGCGGTTCACCTACATGCCCGTCGTCGAATCGTGGGGGCACTTCTCAACCGGCAAGGCGTTCCTCAAGGGCCAGTTCTGGCGCTTCATCACGTTCCAGTTCCTGCACGCCAATGTCACGCACATCGTCTTCAACATGATGGGTCTGTGGTTCGTCGGCGGGCTGGTGGAGGAGTATCTGGGCCGGAAGCGATACCTCGCGTACTACCTGGCGTGCGGGCTGTTCGGGGCCGTGTCCTACCTCTTTCTGAACTTCGTGGGCTACTTCGTGGTCCCCGCGCTCTCCCCCGGCATGCGGGACATCACCTGGCTTCCGGCCCTGCTCTTCGATGATCCCTACATGCCCCTCATCGGCGCCTCCGCCGGCGTCTTCGGCGTCCTCATGGCCGCCGCGTTCATCGCGCCCCGCGCCATCGTCGAGGTCATGTTCGTCATCCCGATGCGGCTCCGCACCGCCGTGTACCTCTTCCTCGGCCTGGCCGCCCTCAACCTGCTGCGCGGCGGCCACAACGCCGGCGGCGACGCGGCCCACGTGGGCGGGGCGATCGCCGGCGCATTCCTCATCCGCCGGCCCCACCTGCTCCGCGACTTCTTCGACCTCTTCGGCGATTCCCGCAAAGGCACGCGTGCCAAGGCCTCCCATGCCGCCGAGGTCGATGCCATCCTCGTCAAGGTACGAGAGCACGGTCTGGAGCGCCTCACCCCCTCCGAACGCGAGGTCCTCCGGCGCGAGTCGCAGGCCGCACGCGAGCGATTCCTGGACTGACCGGCTCTGATCGCGAGCACACGGATTCCCTAACATCCCGGCTTGCCCTCGTGCGAGGCCATCGGACCCGAGTTTCCCCATGTCCATCCGCTTCGACATCCTGCACCGATCACCGACCACGCGCGCCCGCCTCGGGCGCGTCACCACGCCCCACGGTGCGTTCGACACCCCCGCGTTCATGCCCGTCGGCACGCGCGGCACCGTCAAGGGCCTTCTCCCCGGCATGGTCGCCGCCACCGGCGCCCAGATCATCCTCGGAAACACCTACCACCTCCTCCTCCGCCCCGGCCCGGACCTGATCGCCAAACTCGGCGGCCTGCAGCGCTTCACCGGCTGGGCCGGCCCGATGCTGACCGACTCCGGCGGCTATCAGGCCTTTTCCCTCGCCCATACCAACACGCTCACCGACGACGGCGTCACGTTCAAGTCCATCGTCGATGGAGCCATGGTGCACATGACTCCCGAGTCGGCCATGGACATCCAGAACAAGCTCGGCGCCGACATCATCATGGCCTTCGACGACTGCCCGCCCGCCGACAAGCAGCCCGAAGTTGCCAAGCCCACCGGGCGCTCCCGCTCGACCACCGCCGACTACCCCAAGCGCATCAAGGAAGCCAACGAGCGCACCGTCCGCTGGCTCGAGCGTTGCAAGGCCGAGCACCACCGCCTCGGCGGCGACGCCCGGCGCGCCCTCCTTGGCATCGTGCAGGGCGGCACCGATCTCGACGCCCGCTCGTGGTCCGCCGAGAGAATCTCCAACATCGATCTCCCGGGATACGCCATCGGCGGTGTTTCCCGGGGCCGGTGGCCGGCCGCGCTCCCCCCCGCCGTCGCCCCCCCCGCCCCCCCCCCCCTCCCGAACCAACCCCCATAACCCCCCGGCGTCGGATACGAGCGGGATCTGCTCGCCGCCGTCCGCTCGGGTGTGGACATGTTCGATTGCGTCCTCCCCACCCGAAACGGGCGGAACGCCAACGCGTTTACCCCCAGCGGCCAGATCCGCCTGCGCAACGCCAAGTTCGCCGACGACCCGCTGCCGATCGAACCGGGCTGTGACTGCGCGGCCTGCGCGCCCGGGCCTGCCAAGGGCTTCCCCTGGGCATCGGATGGTGACCAGCCGTTCTCCCGCGCCTATATTCGCCATCTGTTCTTCGCTGAGGAGATGCTCGGCCCCATCCTGGTGAGCCTGCACAACCTCCGGTACTTCCAGAGGTTCATGGCCGACCTGCGAGCCACGATCCGTTCCGACGACTGGACCGGGTTTGAGGCACGCTGGCCGGTGGCGCAACCCGCTGAGAGGGCCGTGGATACCTCCCTGTGAATCGTTCCGTCCTCGTGAACCTGGGCACCCCGGGAAGGCAAACCCTGAATGACCACCTTCGAGCACTCTTTCGACGCACCGGCGATTCCCTTCACCCTGGCCCAGGCCCCGGCCGCCGGGCCCAACTCCGATGAACTCATCGGCGCGCCCGTCGCGGGCCCCGCGCCGGCGAACACCACGGCAACAACCGCGACCGCGGCCCAGCCCGCCACGACCGCCCCCGCCCCGGGCGGCCTGGGCGGCAGCCCGCTCACCATGCCCCTGCTGATCGTCCTGATGCTCGCGGTCATGATCATCCCCTCGATGCTCGCATCCAAGCGGGAGAAGAAGAAGCGGGCGGCCCTCATGGCCGCCATGGGAAAGGGCGACAAGGTCATCACCATCGGCGGACAGATCGGCGTGATCGATCAGGTCCGCGATCAGGAGGTCGTCCTCCGTATCGACGAGAACTCCAACGCCAAGGCCCGCTTCAGCAAGGCCTCCATCCAGCAGGTGCTGGAGTCTGCGGGCAAGCCATCGGGGGAAGCCGTGGGGGGGATGCCAACCGTTGAGGTCAAGGCCAAGTCCGATTCTCCCCTCCCCGCCCGCTAGGCGGCCTATCGCACCCGGGGGGCCGAGGCCGATACACCGTCCCCGAGACCCGCTCTCCGCCCGACGCGCCAGACTCCCCCGTCCCGACTTCCCAGATCCCTTCCGCGTCCGCAAAAGCGCGGCCGCTCCCCCGAGGCTCCGGCACACATGTCCACACTCGTTCGCAACGGTCTGATCCTGCTGGTTGTTGTTCTCGTCTGCATCTGGGCGATCTACCCGCCCGAGACGAAGTTGCGCCGGGGAAAGGACATCGCGGGCGGCGTCAGCCTGATCTACGGCGTGGACATCAAGCCCACCGATCCGCCGGACACGCTGGCCAAGGTTTCGGCCGTCGTCAAGGAACGGCTCGACCCCTCGGGCGTGCTCGAGATCCAGGTCGTCCCCACCGGCGGCGATCGCATCGAGATCACCATGCCCCTCCCGAGCGACCGGGTGCAGAAACTCAAGGAGCAGTTCGAGGCCGCGCTCGTCAAGGCGTCAACCTCCGCGTTGACCAAGGACGTGCTCGAACGTGTGGCCCTGATGGAGGAGCCGCAGCGATCCGACGAGATCAAGCACTTCGCCAACGGTGATCCCGATCGCCTCGCCAAGATCACCACCGCCGCGCTCGACTTCGCCTCCCTGCACAAGGCCCGGGCCGAGTACGAGCCCGCCGCGGCCCAGGTCAGGTTTATCCAGGACCAGATCAAGGCGGCCGGCGGCGCCACCTCCACCGACCCGATCGTCACCGGCCTGAAGGACGCCCTGAAGGAGGCGGAGGAGAAAGCCAAGGCGCTCCGGACGGCCGCGGCCGCATCGGACATGGCCTACGGGCAGTCGTCGAAGGAGGCCATCAGCGCCGGCCTGACGGCCTCCGACCTGCGCCGCGTTTTTTCTCTCTCCGACAAGCCGCTGCGGCTGCAGGGCAAGGACGGCAAGACCGAGACCTTCGAGAGCCAGCGGGCCAGCGCCCTCAGCGCCATCGTCAAGCAGTTCCCCCGCCAGAAGGACGCGATCGACCAGGCCATCGAGAAGTTCAAGGTCTTCGAGAAAGAGCGCACCGGCCTCGACGACCCGCAGGACGTCGTCCGGATTCTCAAGGGCGCGGGCGTGCTCGACTTTCGTATCACCGTCGGTCTCGGCGACACGCCGAACGTGGCGGATCTCCAGGCCCAGCTCAAGGCGGGCGGACCGCGGGCGGTCAAGTACGACATCGAGGCCCGCTTCTACCGCGTCAACAAGATCGAGACCTGGGTCCAGACCGTCGAGGACTACGAGGCCCTCCAGCAGTCCGCCGGCGCGTTCTTCGCCAAGCGAGGCCTCATCGCCGAGGAGTACAAGGGCTCGTACTACGTCCTGTGCTGGGACAAGCGCGGCATGCGCCTCAGCCACGCTCCCGAGGACGGCGCGTGGAGCCTCAGCAAGTCCTACCAGGGCCAGGACCAGCTCGGCCGCCCCGCCATCGACTTTGAGATGGACCTCCTCGGCGGCGACAAGCTCGGCTCGCTCACCAAGAACAACATCGGCCGGCAGATGGCGGTCCTCCTCGACGACGAGGTCTACACCGCGCCGACGCTCCAGGGTCAGATCACCAACCGGGGCCAGATCACCGGCACCTTCTCCTCCGCGGAGATCGACTACATCGTTCGGGTTCTCGGCGCCGGCTCGCTCAAGGCCAAGCTCTCCCCCGAGCCCATCAGCCAGTCGGTCCTCGGCCCGACGCTCGGCACGGAGAACCTGCGCAAGGGGCTCAAGGCCGGCCTCATCGCGTTCGCCGTCGTCGGCGGGTTCATGATCTGCTACTACTTCGGTCTCGGCCTGGTCTCCGTGGTCGCGCTGCTGCTCAACGCCCTGCTGCTGGTGGCCGCGATGGCGTTGAACCAGGCCGCGTTCACCCTCCCCGGCATCGCCGGCGTCGTGCTCACCTTCGGCATGGCCGTGGACGCCAACGTGCTCATCTACGAGCGCATGCGGGAAGAACTCAACCTCGGCCACGATCTGCGGACCGCCGTGCGATTGGGCTATTCCCGGGCTCTGTCGGCCATCGTGGACGGCCACGTCACCTCCCTCATCGCCGCCGTCGTCCTCGGCTTCACCGGGACGCAGGAAATCAAGGGCTTCGCCCTCACCCTGGGCATCGGCATCGTCACCAGCCTCTTCTCCCAGCTCTTCGCCACACGGTTCCTCTTCACCATCCTGGTGGAGAAGTTCAACATCCGCCGGCTGAGCATGCTCTCGATGGCGATGAACTGGAAGCTCGAGCCCAACTTCGACTGGATGCACATCCGCCTCATCTCCTACGTCCTCTCCTTCTGCATCGCCGGAATGGGCGTGTTCTTCCTCGTCTGGGAGGGGCGCGGCCTGCTCGGCACCGAGTTCCGCGGCGGAACGTCGGTCACGCTGGTCTTCAAGAACCAGACGAACCCCGATGGCACTCCCGTCCTGGACGCGAACCGCCAGCCCGTGCCCGTCACCATGAAACGAGGCGAGGTGCAGGACCTCGTCAAGCAGATCGCCGCCGCCGCACCCAAGGGCAGCCCCCTCCGCGAGTTCGACGAGGCCGAGATCATCGCCGTCAACCCCGTGCCCAACGACCCCACGCGGTCCCAGCAGTTCCAGATCAAGACCCTCATCAGCGACCCGAAGCTCGTGCAGAGCAAGCTCGTCGAGAAGTTCAGCGACAAGCTCGACGTCCGACGCGAGCTCTCCTTCATCGATTCCGATCGCCCGGCCGATCGCGCCCCCGTCTACCCCATCACCTCGTCCAATCTCCAGCAGGACATCGAGATGCCCGGCGTCTCCGGCGACGTTTCCGCCTACCGCGGCGGCCTGGCCATCAAACTCGAGGGCATCTCCCCGCCCACCTCCCGGGCCGAGATCGAGAAGCGCCTCGCCGACACCCGGCGCTCCCCCGAGTTCGCCGAAACCGGCAACCGGCCCTTCGAGGTCCGCGTGCTCAAGGGCACCGAGACGGCCGCCACCGCCGCCGTCATCCTCGTCCGCGATCCGGAGGTCACCTTCAGCGACAAGAAGCGCTGGGAGTCCGAACTCCGTGATCGGGAGTGGAACCTCACCCTCGCCGCTCTCACCCAGGCGCAGACCCTCGCCGAGGTCCAGAGCTTCAGCCCCGCCGTGGCCGGCACCTTCCGGGCCCAGGCCATCATCGCCGTCCTGCTCTCGACCCTGCTCATCGTCATCTACGTCTGGGTCCGGTTCAACTCGTTCCGCTACTCGCTCGCCGCCATGGTGTGCACCGCCCACGACTGCCTCGTGGCCATCGGCTTCGTGGCGCTCGCGACCGTGGTCTACCGCAACTTCCCGAACTTCGCCGGCGCCATCGGCCTCCTCCCCTTCAAGATCGACCTCAACGTCGTCGCCGCCGTGCTCACCATCCTCGGCTATTCCCTCAACGACACCATCATCGTCATGGACCGAATCCGCGAGAATCGCGGCAAGCTCCCCTACGCGAGCCGCGTCGTCATCAACGGGGCCATCAACCAGACCATCAGCCGAACCATCATCACCGCCGGAACGACGGCCATGGCCACGCTGGTGCTCTACATCGTCGGCGGCGAGGGCGTGCGCGTCTTCGCCTACACCATGCTCATCGGCATCCTCGTCGGAACCTACTCCTCCATCGCCGTCGCCGCCCCGCTCCTCTGGGTCAAGGCCGTCGATCCCCACGGCGAGGCGCCCACCGCCGACCAGAGCGGCGGACTCGCCGAGCGGGCCGCGGCCTGATCGCTATCGGACCCCGGACCCAAGCCTTGATGCGTCGGGTCGGAATCGGCCGATGGAACCCAGCCAAGGATTCCCGCCCGCCCGCCCGGGCGGGTGGGTCGCGCAGCCATGACCGACGGATCGACACGCCTCATCGGAATCGCCTCCGTCCTGCTGGGCGTGTGGGTGGTGACCTACTGGTTCTACCAGCCGCGAAACGTAACCCTCGATCCGCGCACCGAGCCGGTTGCCCCGTCCATGCCCCACGCCCCCGGGCCGGCCCCGGTCGATCCCCCGCCGTCCAATCCGCCCCCCCCGAACGATGCGAAGCCCCCGGGGGCCGAAGCAGCCCCGGCCCTCTCCCCCTCGCGCATGGTGCAGAGGCTCCTCCCGCCCCGGTTCCGCGAGTACACCGTGCAGGCGGGGGACACGAGCTTCGAGGCCGTCGCGGCACGCCCCGACATCTTCGGCAACGCCAGGATGGGGTCGGTGGTCGCCAGATCCAACCCGTTCGTCTCCCCCGACCGCCTCAAGGCGGGCCAGACCGTGCTGAAGATCCCGCTCGACCCGGACAACATCCAGGGCAAGACCGTCTGGGTGGACCAGTCCACCGGCGAGGTCGTGCCCGACGCCGCGGCCCCAGCGCCGACGGCCGAGGCTCGCACGTACACCCTCCGCGGCGAGGACACGCTCTCGGGAGTCGCCGAGAAGTTCTACGGCAAGGCCTCGCTGTGGAGGCGGATCGCCGAGGCCAACCTCGATGTGATCCCCAACCCCAACCGCCTCAGGCCCGGCACGGTGATCCGCATCCCGCCCGCGCCGTGATCCGCCTCGATCCCGCGGCTTTCCTATCCTTCGGCCCACTTCGGAGGCTCTCTGTGCCCGCGACCAAGCGCATTCTCGTCACCGGCGGCGCCGGATTTCTCGGTTCCCATCTGTGCGAGCGCCTCGTGGCCCAGGGCCACGACGTCATCTGCCTCGACAACTTCTTCACCAGCCAGAAGTCCAACGTCCAGCACCTGCTCGGCAAGCCCAACTTCGAGCTCATCCGCCACGACGTCACCCACCCGCTCTGGCTCGAGGTGGACGAGATCTACAACGCCGCCTGCCCCGCCGCGCCGGGGCACTACCAGTACAACCCCATCAAGACCATGAAGACCTCCGTTCTCGGGGCGATCAACGTCCTGGGGATAGCCAAGCGATGCCGGGCCACGGTGCTCCAGTTCTCCACCAGCGAGGTCTACGGCGATCCCACCGTCCACCCCCAGCCCGAGAGCTACCGCGGCAACGTCAACCCCATCGGCATCCGTGCCTGCTACGACGAGGGCAAGCGGGCCGCCGAGACGCTCTTCTTCGACTACCACCGGTCCAACGGCGTGAAGATCAAGGTCGTCCGCATCTTCAACACCTACGGCCCGCGCATGCACCCCTTCGACGGGCGCGTCGTGAGCAACTTCGTCCGCCAGGCCCTGCGCGGCGAGGACATCACCCTCTTCGGCGAGGGCAAGCAGTCCCGCTCCTTCTGCTATGTCGATGACCTCGTCGAGGTCATCATGCGGATGATGAGCGGCCCGGCCGACTTCATCGGACCGGTCAACATCGGCAATCCGATCGAGTTCACGATCGGGCAACTCGCCGAACTCACCCTGCAACTCGTGCCCGAAGTGACCGGCAAACCCGCCCGCAGCAAGATCGTGCTCAGGCCCATGCCCGAGGACGACCCCACGCAGCGCCAGCCGGATATCTCCCTCGCCAGGGCCAAGCTCAACTGGGAGCCCAGGGTCGCCCTCCGCGACGGTCTGAAGAAGACCATCGAGTACTTCGCGAGCGTGGACATCGACTCGTTCCGCGCCCCAACACCGAACTTCTAGGCCACGGTCTCCAGCGGAACCGTCGCCAGCACGCTGTGCGTCGGCCCCCGCGGCCCGAGCACGCTCTGCACCAGCCGCAGCTCGCCCACCTTCATCGGCGGCAGATGCGCCGGCGACGACATCACCGGCCCGTTCGAGTTGGGCCGAAACCGCGCCAGCGTGAAGTGCGGCAGCAGGGTCGGGTGCGCCGGTCGATCGCCCAGCGTCGGGAACGCCGCGACCAGCCGCTTGTACAGCTCGTGGATGTTCGGCGATGCGTCCGACTCGTGCGCCACCACGCGCGCCGGCGGGCGCTGCGGCAGCGTGAAGACCCGGTGCGGCGCGAGCGTGATGGGCCCGATCCCCGCCGCCGCCGCGCCGATCTTGGCGATGATCGCGTCGAGTTCCGCGCCCGGCCGGTCGCCAAGAAACAGCAAGGTCATGTGGATCTGGCCCGCCGGCACCCGGCGCACCCTGGCCCGCGACAGGCCCGCCGTGAACTCGGACATGCGTGCCGCCACGTCCGCCGGCGGATACAGCGCGATGAACAGCCGAAGCGTCGGCGGAGGAGCGGGCGGGCCGGGTTTTGTGCCTGGTTCGGTCATTCGGCGTGCGGATGCGGGCGCTGGTAACATCCCCACCCCGGAGGCTATGCCCATGCGGACGGTCGCCCTGAGTCGTGTCGGAGTTCGGTGTTTCGCCTGCTCGCTGATCCTCTCGTTGGGCGCGCCGAGCGCCCCGGCCCAGGTCAGGGGCGACGGCCGGATGCTTCTCGGGGCCGAGGGGATCGCCCGATTCGTGGAGAAGGGCGTCGATCCCGCGTCCTTCGCACCGTCGGTCGCCCTGGCCCGCCCGCGAGAGGTCCGCGCCGAGGTCGGCCCGGAGTTCAAGGTCGATCCCCTCTTCTGGACATCCCCCGACGGCCGCAACTGCGTCCGCATCGACATCGACGCGGGAACCTCGCTCTATGGAACGGGCGAGATCGCCGGCCCGCTTCTGCGCAACGGCCGCAAGACCGTCTGCTGGAACACCGACGCCTACGGATACACCGAGGAGAACCCCTCGCTCTACCAGTCGCACCCCTGGGTCCTCGCCGTCCGGGCCGACGGCACCGCTTTTGGCGTCCTCGCCGATACCACTTGGCGCTGCGAGATCGACCTGACCGGAACGGACAAGGGATCCAGCGCCGCCGGCTCCATCGTCTTCCGCGCCGAGGGCGGCCCCGCCGGTCGGTTCCCCGTCTACGTCATCGACCGGGCCTCGCCGCAGGAGGTCATGAAGGGACTGGGCAACCTCATCGGCACCATGCCCATGCCCCCGCTCTGGGCCATCGGCTACCACCAGTGCCGATACTCCTACAACCCCGAGTCGCGCGTCCGCGAGATCGCCAAGGAGTTCCGCGACCGCCGCCTCCCCTGCGACGTCATCTGGTTCGATATCGACTACATGGACGGCTACCGCGTCTTCACCTTCGACAAGTCGCAGTTCCCCGACCCCAAAAAACTCAACGACGACCTCGGAGAGCAGGGCTTCCATCGCATCTGGATGATCGATCCCGGGGTGAAGGCCGAGCCGGGCTACTTCGTCTACGACCAGATGATGGCCGGGGACCTCACCGTGAAGAACGCCAGGGGCGAGCCCTACAAGGGCGAGGTCTGGCCCGGTTGGTGCGTCTATCCCGACTACACGCGCCCCGATGTTCGCTCCTGGTGGGCCGGCCTCTACACCGACTTCATGGCCAAAGGCGTCAGCGGCGTCTGGAACGACATGAACGAGCCCGCCGTCTTCAACGTCAAGTCCAAGACCATGCCCGAGGACAACCTCCACAAGGGCGGCGACTGGGAGAACGGCACCGTCCTCCCCCCCGGCCCGCACCTCAAGTACCACAACGTCTACGGAACCATGATGGCCAAGGGCACCTACGAGGGCATCCTGGCCGCTTCCCCCGAAACCCGCCCGTTCGTCCTCACCCGCGCCGGCTACATCGGCAGCCAGCGATACGCGGCCACGTGGACCGGCGACAACTCCGCCGAGTGGGACGACCTCGAAGCGTCGGTCAGCATGGCCGCGAACCTCGGCCTCTCCGGCCAGCCCTTCTGCGGACCCGACATCGGCGGCTTCAACGGCAACGGCGACGCCAAGCTCTTCGCCCGGTGGATGGGCGTGGGCACGCTCCTCCCCTTCAGCCGCGGCCACACCGGCAAGGGCAACATCAACAAGGAGCCGTGGGCCTTCGGACCCGAGGTCGAGCAGACCTGCCGCCTCGCGCTCGAACGGCGCTACCGCCTGCTGCCCTATCTCTACACGCAGTTCTGGGAGGCCCACACCACCGGCATGCCCGTCCTGCGACCAGTCTTTTTCGCCGATCCCACCGATCCCGCCCTTCGATCCGAGGACGATGCGTTCCTGATCGGCAGCGACCTGCTGGTCGTCCCGCAACTCTCACCCGACCGCGACCGCGCGCCCGTGATGCCCAAGGGCATCTGGAACCAGGTGCAACTCGTGGACGAGGGACCCCACCCGGACCTGCCGCGCCTCTACGCCCGCGGCGGATCGATCATCCCCCTCGGCCCCGTGCTCCAGCACACCGGCGAGAAACTCCCCGAGTACACCAAGGTGGCCCCGCCGCTGACGATCATCATCAGCCTCGACGAGCACGGCGCGGCGTCCGGCACGATCTACGAGGACGATGGCGACGGCTTCGGCTACACCAGGGGCAACTACTCCCTCCGCACCTTCGCCGCCCGCACCGAGAGCGGCAAGGTCATCGTCGAAGAAAAATCCAAGGTTGGTGACTGGTTCCACGAGCCCCGCGACCTGCGCATGATGCTCGTCAAGGACGGGTGGTACTTCAAGGGCACCACCACCGACGGCTTCTCGGCCACGTTCATCCTCAAGGACATGACCGCGCTCAAGTTCCCCGACACGCCCCGCACGGCCAGCCAGAAGGTCACCCACTGACGCCCACGCCCGAGCGCATCTGCGGCCGGGCGCAGTCGAGCACATCTTCCACGCCGATGCGGTGCATGAGAATCTGTCCCGCCTCGTCGTTCTTGTGATCTCGGATGTCCCCGGGGATCAGCCGCTGCACAACGTGCGATGTGCGCCCGTACGGGCCGACACGCTCCACGCGAGTCGGGCCATAGAGCGCGACGAACGGCCGATCAAAGCCCACGGCCATGTGCACCGCCGCCGAGTCGCACCCCACCAGCAGCGAGCACCGCTCCACCAGCGCCAGCAACTGCCCGACGGACGTCGTGCCGACCAGGTCCACGACGCGGGCATCCTCCGCGAACGGCCCGAGCAGCGGCCCGCACTGCCCACGCTCCGCGGGCGATCCCACGATCGCGACACGATGCACGCCGGGGACCGCCCCCGCGAGCAGCCGCCGGACGAGCTCCGCGAAGCGGTCCATCGGCCACTGCTTGCCCGTCCAACGCGTGGTCGGCGCTATGACCGCGAAATCGCGAGCGGGGCCCACCCGGCCCTCCACCCAGGCCCGATCCGCGCCCGAGGTGTACAGCCGCATGTCGTAGAGAGGCTTCGCCCCCGCGGCCTCGGCGAGCATCAACATCCGATCCACGGCGTGCATCGAACGAGGCGCATGGATTCGTTCGGTGAGCCCGAGCCAACCGAGTTCCGCCGCGTTGTCAAAGCCGATCCGGCGCGGCGCCTTCGTCGCCATCGCGAACAGGCCCGACCGGAACAACCCCTGGCAGTCCAGCACCAGGTCGTAGCCCCGGTGGGCCAGGCCGTCGAGAAAGTGCTTGAGCTCGGGGGCGACGGACGGGCGATACCACTCCCGCAGTTTCCCCCGAGGAAACGCCACCACCTCCGAGAGCCCCGGGTGCGACGCGATCGCGGGGGCGAACGTGTCCTGCACCAGCCAGTCGATCTTCGCCGCGGGATAGGCTCGCCGCAGGCTCGCCAGCACCGGAACAGTGCGGCACACATCGCCCAGCGCGCTGGGCCGGATCAGGAGAATGTGAGTGGGGGGCGTAGAGATCACGAGTTCATGTCACGCGGCCGGATAGGTGCACCACGTTTTTTCGGTTTCCCACACCGTCACGCTGCGAAGCGCCGCGTCGGGGCAGACCTTGCCGATCTCCGGCCGGAGCAGCTCAAAGCAGACCTTGGCGATGTTCTCCACCGACGGATTCACGCCCCCCCGGCCGGTGTCGAACTTCGGCTCATCCTCGTTGAGGTGCTTGTGGTCGAATCGATCGATGATCGTGCGGGCGGTGAGCCGTTCCAGATCGGCCAGGGCAAAGGCCGCTCCCTCGGGCCCGATGGGCGTCTCCACGCACGGCTCGACCCGGTAGTTGTGGCCGTGCCCCCCGGGGTGGTTGCACTTGCCGAACATGGCCCGGTTCTCGGCGTCCGAGAGGTGGGCGCAGTGCAGCCGGTGCGAGGCCGCGAACTCGAACTGCTGCCGCAGCAGGGCGCGATCGGTGTGTGTGGGGCTCATCTCGATGGAATAGTACGGGGTGACACACCACCGCACACCGGCCACCGCACCCTTGAGCGCGTCGTTGAGCGGGCCCAGAAACTCTCCCAGCACCAGCGAGGCATCCATCCCCGGACGCTCGCGACACGCCCGGGCGATCATCGGCAGGGCCACCGACCGCACGGCCCGGTTGATACCCTTGATATTCAGGAAATAGCCGGTCGCCGCGTTCACGTCCCCGCGGCAACGGACCTGCAACTCGTAGAACCGTGCCAGCCCGCGGGCGCTCGGAAACGCCGCAAAGGTGTTGTCGGCCGGCTCCCCGGACGCCGGCGCCGGCCCGTCGTTGATGCAAAGCCGGACGCTTCGGGTCAGATCGAGCATTCCCCAAGGATAGGATTCCAACCCACGCGTGGTTCACGCCAGAAGGAGATTCGCCATGCCCTGCTGTGCCTGCAAGTCGCCGTTGATCCTGCTCGCCGTCGCGGGCGTGGCCGCCGGAATGGTGATGATGTCTGCGGCGAGGTCGGACGACCCGAAGTCCGAGCCGCCCAAGCCCCCCGCGCCACCGAAGACCACGCCCGCCAAGGACGCTCCCACGACCGACGCGAAGCCCGCCGAAGCGACCGAGAAACCCGCCGGAGCGAAGGCCGACGCCGACGTCCTCTCCTTCAAGATGAAGCGCATCGACGGCGTCGAAGAGGACCTCTCGATCTACAAGGGCAAAGTCGTGATGATCGTCAACACCGCCAGCAAGTGCGGCCTGACCCCCCAGTACGCCGCTCTCGAAAAGCTCTACGAGTCGAAGAAGGACAAGGGCCTTGTGATCCTCGGCTTCCCAGCCAACGAGTTCGGCTCGCAGGAGCCAGGAAACAACCAGGAGATCAAGGAGTTCTGCTCCGGCGACTCGAGCCAGTACCACGTGACCTTCCCGATGTTCGAGAAGATCGTCGTCAAGGGCAAAGGCGTCGCGCCCCTCTACGAGAAACTCATCGCCCAGCCCGCCCCGATCGGCGGCGAGCCGAAATGGAACTTCACCAAGTTCATTGTGGATCGGAGCGGCAACGTCGTCGCGAGGTTCGAGCCGCGCACCAAGCCGGACGATGAGGCGGTCCTCAAGAAGATCGACGAGTTGCTCGATCAGAACGCGAGTGCGGCGGCGTCCAAGCCTTGAGCGCTCGGCAGCCTCAGATCCGCCGATCCGCGCTCGGATGGCTGAAGTTCAGCTCCAGGAATCTCGCCACATAGTCCACGATCGACTGGCACTCCGGGATCTCCGGGTTGTTCGTCGGCCCCATCGGCTCGAACCGCATGTTGCGGAACCGCACCACCGCCTCGTCGAGCGACAGCCCGAACTGCAGCGCCAGGCTGAACGCGCGGCAGAACGCCTGGCACATCCCGCTCATCGTCGAGCCTTCCTTGGCCATCTTGATGAAGATCTCCCCCGGCCGCCCGTCCGAGTGCAGGCCAACTGTGAGGTATCCCTCGTGCCCGTTGATGCAGAACTTGTGCGTCAGCGACGATCGGGTTTCCGGGAGTGTCTGGCGGTGGGCAACCATGCCTGGTGTCCTCTCAAGCGTCCTGCTTCACCAAGGTGCGGGTTCAAAACACGGCGGACGACACAGCGCTCGGCGGGGCTTTGCAGAATGCCCCGCCGCGACGAGGGCGGTGAAATGGGGTCAACAAACCAAGGCCGCGGCCCGCCCGGGAGGGCGGTCGGGGCTACCACAAGGCCCCGTGGCTATCGGACGGCTCTCCGGGGGGCCGCCACAATATCGTGTGGCCGCGATGCCTGCAAGTTCCCCTCAACGGAATCTTCATTTTCCTGGGAAGCGCCGGAATTCGGGCTTGAATCAGGGTGTTTGTCTGTGTGGAAAACCGTCGGACCGGATGTCTGTACAACGCGGTTGGCCACGCATCCCGCCGGTCCCTTGGGCTCGCGGTGGCCGATGAATCCCTTAAGGGGCCTGCCACCCCGGCAGGCGAACCGAGCCGATACACTTCCCGTCGAGTTTCGCAGCATGACCGACCATCCAAACCACCCCCGCACCGATCGTCGCTCGCCCGTCCTGGGCGTCAGCGGCATCACGCTGCTCATGGTGGTGACGATGGTCCTCTCCGGCCCGGCCCTGGGTCGGGCGGGAGATCCTCTCGCCACCGGCCCCCGCGGCCTCGACCAAGCCGTCGAGCGTGTCGTTCCGACCGACGGGGCCGGCCATCGCCTCGGCGGCCGTCGCCAGTTGTCCTCGAACCACACCCGCCCTGTGGGCGGCTGGGCCATGGTCGCGAAGTCGCGCCCGACCCGCACGCTCGCGAGTGTCTGCGGTGAACTGGATATTCCGGCCGCCGCCCCGCCGGTCACGGTCGGGGATCGTGTCGGCGTGCGCCTGCTGAACCTGCCGCCGCCATCGGTGCTCTGAGCGGATGGCCCGCCCCGGGCCGCCGCGCATCGAGCCACCCCTCACTCCAATCCGGGATGTGTGCCCGCCAGCGGGCGGCATGTCGTCCCGACAGCGTTCCAACTTGTAGATCGACGCGTGTGTTCCTCACGACGCGCCGGTCGTGGATTCGGATGTATCCCTCTCGCGCACGCGAGAGGCTCTTTGGTGAACACATGGGCAACTCAAACACCGGCAGCCAGGGCATTCCCGTCATCGGACCCCTGCTGAACATGATCATCGGCTCTCGGAACGAACGATTCGTCAAGCGCTACACCCAGCGGGTGGAGGCGATCAACGCGCTCGAGCCCCAGACGCGGGCCCTGACCGACGCGCAGATCAAGGCCATGCTCGCGGAGTTCCGCCAGCGCTCGGAAAAAGGCGAGCCCGTGGCCGACATGCTCGACGAGGCCCTCGCCGTCGCACGCGAGGCCATGGATCGCTCCGTGGGCATCCGCAACATCTTCAACCCCCGCTTCGAGTCGCGTTTCGACCCCGAACGCCTCCCCGCCGCGGCCCGCTCGGCCTACGAGAACGTCAAGGCCGAGATCGCCACCCGCGAGCCCATGCCGCCCACCGGCGAGTTCCTCGGGTGCACCGAGCCCCAGCCCGCGTGGCTGCAGGTGGACATCCCGGTGGAACTCTACCAGGCCGTCCGCGAGCTCTACCCCATGTCCAAGCCCCCGTTCCGGGCCCGTCCCTTCGACGTGCAGCTCATCGGCGCCATGGTCCTCTCCGGCGGCAAGATCGCGGAAATGAAGACCGGCGAGGGCAAGACCATCGTCGGCCCGCTGGCCTGCTATCTCGCGGCCATCGAGGAGATGAAGGTCCACGTCGTCACCGTCAACGACTACCTCGTCCAGCGCGACCGCGACTGGACCTTCCCGTTCTTCCACGCCCTGGGCATGACCGTCGGCGCCATCCACCCCATGCACATGCAGCCCGAGAGCGCCAAGCGCGATATGTACACCTGCGACGTGGTCTACGGCACCACCGCCGAGTTCGGCTTCGACTACCTCCGCGACAACATGAAGCGACGCAGCGAGGACCAGGTGCAGAAGGCCCGGCAGTTCGCCATCGTCGACGAGGTTGACTCGATCCTCATCGACGAGGCCCGCACGCCGTTGATCATCTCCGGAGAGGCCCACAGCGGCGACCCCCGCTACGACCTGGCCGACAATCTCGCCAAACATCTGCTCAACAAGCAGAAGCCCTGGCAGGAGGCCGACGACGCCGTGCAGAAGTGCATGCGCCTGATCAAGGGCCTCGAGGGCGATATCCGCAACGCCCGCGACAAGTCCAAGATCCCCGCCCTCGAAGCCCAGATGAAGGCCGCCAAGGCCGAACTCCCCGGCCTGGAGAAGCAGCGCACCCGGCACGTCCAGTTCTACGAGGTCGAGCTCGACCGCAAGCAGGTCCACCTCACCCACGACGGCACGGCCGAGGCCCAGCGCGTCGCCAACGTCGGCTCCTTCTACGTCGGCGAGAACATGGACCTTCCCCACCTGCTCTCGCAGGCCGTGCGGGCCCACGTCGTCTACCAGAAGGACAAGGACTACATCATCATGCCCACCGAGAACCCGCGCACCGGCGCGACGGAGCCGGGCATCGTGATCGTGGATGTCAACACCGGCCGGCCCATGATCGGCCGCCAGTGGTCCGACGGCCTCCACCAGGCCGTCGAGGCCAAGGAGCAGGTCCCCATCAAGCAGGAGACCCAGACCGTCGCCACGGTGACGATCCAGAACTTCTTCAAGATGTACAAGCGGCTCGCGGGCATGACCGGCACCGCCGACACCGAGGCCCAGGAGTTCCACGACATCTACCGCCTCGACGTCGTCTCCATCCCCACCAACCTTCCCGTCTCGCGCGTCGATCGCGACGACCTCATGTTCCTGGCCGGCAAGGACAAGTGGGAGGCCATCACCGACGAGATCAAGGCCTTCGCCGATGTCGGCCGCCCCGTCCTCGTCGGCACCACCAGCGTGGAGAAGAGCGAGATGCTCTCCGCCATGCTCACCCGCAAGCACGGCGTCAAGCACGAGGTCCTCAACGCCAAGCCCGAGAAGATCGCCCGCGAGGCCGAGATCGTCGAGAACGCCGGACAGCTCGGCATGGTCATGATCGCCACCAACATGGCCGGGCGCGGCACCGACATCAAGCTCGGCGCCACCCCCCGCGAGGCCCTGCTCGACCACTGGCTCCGGCGCGGCATCGCCTCGCGCGAGCTCACCGTCGCCGACTCCGACGACCAGCTCCGCGAGAACATCTACCGCAAGATCGGCCCCAAGGAGCTCGACCTGCCCAGGCACGAGGTCGAGGGCATGGCCTTCGAGGACCTCGAGCTCCGCATGCTCCGCCACTGGGCCCTCAAGTACACGATGGTCTCCCCCAAGAAGATCGACTCCGCCGGGCCCGAGGACCTCCGGGCCGCCATCGACGAGACCGGCCGGTTCCTGCTCCACCGCATGCGCTGGTTCACCTCCGTCGAGGACATGGGCGGCCTGCACGTCATCGGCACCGAGCGCCACGAGTCCCGCCGCATCGACAACCAGCTCCGCGGGCGCTCCGGCCGCCAGGGCGACAAGGGCTCCTCACGCTTCTTCGTCTCCCTCGACGACGAGCTGATGAAGATGTTCGCCGGCGAGCGGACCATGAAGATCCTCTCCACGCTGGGCATGAAGGAGGGCGACGCCATCGAGCACCCCATGCTCTCCAAGAGCGTCGAGCGGGCCCAGCGCAAGGTCGAGGAGCGCAACTTCCAGGTCCGCAAGAACATCCTCGAGTACGACGAGGTCATGGAGCACCAGCGCCAGGCCTTCTACGGCCTCCGCCAGCGCGTCCTCGAAGGGCGCGACGTCCGCGGCCTGATCTTCTCCTACATCCGCGCCGCCGCCCACGACGCCGCCGAGGAGTTCCTCGCCAAGGACTACGCCGCAAAGTGTGCCAGCGAGTACGTCCGCCAGAAGCTCGATGTTTCCATCGCCCCCGAGCGGCTGCGCGGCATGGAGGTCAACGAGATGGACCGGCGCATCCGGCGCGAGGCCAAGGACGAGGCCCGCCAGATGATCGGCGTCACCCTCGGCGAGTACATCCCCAGCGAGGGCAGCGAGATCGAGATCGACTTCGACGCCGAGGGGCTGGTGAGCTGGGCCAAGACCCACTTCGGTCTCGAGCTCAACCCCGACGACATCCGCACCAAGGGCCAGGAGGGCCGCATGGCCGTCCAGGACGCCCTGGGCGACGCCGCCGAGAAGCGCATCGACGAGGCCGAGCTCGACTCCCTCGCCCGCTTCGCCGACAAGCGCTACGGCCCGCAGGAGCTCAGCAAGTGGGCCGACAACAAGTTCGGCATCAAGATCACGCCCGAGGAGGTGCTTGCCGCCTCCGAGACGTCCAGGGAGGCCGTCGAGCAGCTCATCCTCAAGCAGGCCGAGGCCCTCTACACAAAGCGCGAGATCGAGTACCCCGTCGAGTTCGCCATGAGCATGACCCTGGCCCTGCTCAAGCAGAGCGGTCCGGCCGCCATCACGCAGCTCGTGACCTGGGCCAACGAGCGCTACGGCCTCGCGTGGACGCCCGAGACGGTCATCAAGACCCCTCCCCAGCAGATCAAGCAGCAGCTGCTCGACGCCTCGAAGACCTTCGTCGAGTCCGGCGAACTCAAACGCCGCATCGACCAGGCCGTGGCCATCACCGACCACGACGCCCTCGACGCCCACTTCAAGGACACCCTCAAGCTCCTGCCCCCCGACAACATCCGCCGGCTCGTCGGCGAGGAGCGCGAGCAGGCCATCCGCTCCCGCATCGAGTCGTCCCTCCGCTCCGAGCTGCTCTACTTCGAGCGCACCATGCTCATCGAGACCCTCGACGAGCTCTGGAAGGACCACCTCTACCAGATGGACCAGCTCCGCGACGCCATCCACTACCGCGCCTTCGCCCAGCAGGACGCCCGCATCGAGTACAAGCGCGAGGGCTCCAAGATGTTCAAGGCGATGCTCGGGTCCGTCCGCGACCGCATCACCGATTTCGTCTTCAAGCTCGAGCTCAAGCCGCAGTTTGCGCCCGCCCCTGCGCCCCGACCGGCACCCGCTGCGCCCCCGCCGGGCATCGGCAGTGGGGGGGGTGGGGGTGGTGGCGGTGGAGATGCCGGCGGCCTCTACGTCCCGCCCTCGGCAACCCCCATCGCCGCCGGCGGCACCGGCCTGGTTTCCAGCACCATCGCCGGCCCGATGATCGCCGGCCCCGGCATGGAGGCTCCGGGCGCGGCCCCCGCCAGCGATCGGGCCCAGCGAGATCTGGAAGCCGCCCAGCGGGCCGGCACCAACGGCGGCGCACCCCGGTCCCAGCCCGTCATGAAGAGGGACAAGACCTTCGGCCGCAACGACATCTGCCCCCAAGGCTCCGGCCGGAAGTTCAAGAAGTGCTGCAACCGCTCCGACGGAACCTGCGACGGGTCGGGCATGGCCAAGGGCCCCGCGAGCCCGGACGACCCCGACGAATAATCGAACATGCCGGGAACGCCCCGCCGCCATCGAACACCAACAGGTCTGCGCACGACACGGGCCCGCTTCGGCGGGCCCGTGTCTGTTTGCGGCCAATCCTGCGCGGAACGCCCCTTGCGTAGGTGGACGTTATCAGTCAAAGAGGCCTCGTAGGCCTCGCCAAGTCGGCAATTCCTGCGCATGCGTGAAACTCTAACGCGCCCCATCCCGGTTTCCCAAAGTCTTTCGCCCGAACCGGCGATGTACACGCACGAGCCGAGGGCATCCGCCCCCGGCCGGAGGCGACCATTGTCCCGCGCGGCGACCCACCACCCACACCGGCTCAACCGCGAGCCAGCCGCAGCCCCTATCGGAGAGGTCTCATGAGCACTCGTCGTCCGCAAACCGCCCGTGAACTCGTTGCGATGGCCGGCGGCATCCCCGCCCTGGTCGTGGCCTTCGGCCTGCTGTCCCTGCCCGGTGTGGCCTGGGCCCAGCCCGGCGACGCCAAGTCCAGGCCCGCCGCCCAGGACGATAAGTCCAAGTCCAAGGTGGCCGTGAGCGAGCACATGACGGTGGACCTCCACCTCAAGGACGAGGACCTCTCCAACGTCCTCGAGCTCCTCTCCATCCAGACCCAGAAGAACATCGTGGCGTCCAAGGGCGTCACGGGCAAGGTGACGGCCACGCTCTACGGCGTGACCTTCTACCAGGCCCTCGACGCCATCCTCCACGTCAACGGCTACGGATACATCGAGAATGGCAACTTCGTCTACGTCTACACCAACGACGAGCTCAAGGGCATCCAGGCCGCGCTCAAGAAGCGCGTCGCCAAGGTCATCCGCCTCAACTACCTCAACGCCGAGGACGCCAAGGAGTTCCTCACCCCGCTCCTGTCCAAGGAGGGCGGCGAACTCAAGGTCGCTCCCAAGACCAAGGACTTCGCCATCAACGAGAAGGCCCCGACGGGCAAGAACGACTATGCCCTCGGCGACGTCATGGTCGTCAACGACTTCGAGGAGAACGTCACCGCCATCGAGGCCCTCGTCAAGCAGCTCGACACCCGCCCCCAGCAGGTTCTCGTCGAGGCCACCATCCTCCAGACCTCCCTCAACGAGGCCAACGCCTTCGGCGTCGACTTCTCCATCATCGGCGACGTCAACTTCCTCGACTTCATCAACGTCGGCGGCCCCCTCGGCGCGGCCAACGCCCTCATCAAAGGCGGCACCGGCGCGGCCAACAGCGGCGTCTCCCCCGGCGACAACCAGGCCCACGCCATCACCAGCAACGTCGGCGGCACCGCCGGCCAGGGCGGCTTCAAGGTCGGCGTCATGGCCGGCGACGTCGGCATCTTCGTCCGCATGCTCGACTCGGTCACCGACACGGTGATCCTCTCCAATCCCAAGATCCTCGCCCTCAACCGCCAGCCCGCCCGCGTCCTCGTCGGCAAGCGCGTCGGCTACCTCAACACCACGCAGACCGAGACCTCGACCACCCAGAGCGTGCAGTTCCTCGACACCGGCACCCAGCTCTACTTCCGCCCCTTCGTCTCCGACCAGGGCGAGGTCCGCATGGAACTCAAGCCCCAGGTCTCCACCGCGGAGATCCGCACGATCACCGACTCCGGCGGGCGCGCCGTGACCATCCCCGACGAGGTCACCCAGGAAATGACCACCAACGTGAACGTCCGCGACGGCCAGACGGTGGTTCTGGGCGGCCTGTTCACCGAGTCGTCCACCTTCACCCGCAACCAGGTGCCGTGGGCCGGTGATCTGCCCATCCTCGGCGCCGCCTTCCGCGGCCACGACGACTCGACCGTCCGCAGCGAGATCATCTTCCTCATCACGCCCTCCATCGTCACCGACACGTTCATGGCCGGCGCCGCCGACCTGGCGACCTCCGATCTCGAGCGCGTCCGGGCCGGAATGCGTCAGAAGCTCCTCCCCTGGAGCCGCGAGCGCATGACCGACAAGCTCAACGTCGAGGCCGAGGCCATGGCCCGCCAGGGCGACTTCGCCGGGGCCCAGTACAAGCTCCAGCGTTCGCTCTCGCTCAACTCCGGCCAGATCGAGGCCCGCCGCCTCAACGACAAGATCACCGGCGAGAGCGAGCACTGGCCCAACCCCAGCCTGCTCGACTCCTACCTGCGCGAAGAGGTCATCAAGCGCGGCGCCACCGTGCCCACCTCGCCCAATCCCCTTCCCCACCTCAAGCCCGATGGTTCGACCGTGGTCCCCATGGACAAGATCGCCCCGCAGAAGCGCTCCGAGGGCGAGCCCATGCACGAGAGCATGATGAAGGCCGAGTCCAAGGCGATCTTGATGCCGGGCCAGCAGACGGCCCAGACCATGTTCGGCCAGGACGCCGCCTCGGATGTGGTGGTCTCCACCGCGACCAGCCCGGCCTCCACCACCACCTACGCGACGCCCGCCCACGCAAACGCCGACAATCAGGCGGCGACCTCCGCCACGCCGAACTCCGGTGAGTCGAGCACATCGCCGGCTCCCGCCGTCCCGGCTCAGAACCCCGGGCCCATCCAGTCCAGCAGCGCCGAGCAGCACTCGGCCGCGAGCCCCATGGAACTCCCGGTCTTCGAGCCGGCCCCCGCCACCCAACCCACGGCCTCGGCCGCCCTCGAATCGGCCGTCTCGGTGATCGTCCCGCCATCGTCCCAGACCGCCTCCACGATGCCCACGATCGAGAACAACCTCGTCGCGGCCAAGGGCACCGACTTCATGATGCCCGCCCCCAACGCCGGCTTCAACACGCCCACCGCCGCCGCCTCCATCAAGGTCGCCGGCGTCACCAAGACCGGCGGCTACACCGCCCCTGAGCTCAATGAGGTCGAGAGGAAGGCCGTCTCCGAAGTTCGCCAGTCCCTCCCGGGCCTGCGCGGCCAGATCGAACTCTTCGGCCTCATGAACGCCGGCCAGACCCCCAATCTGGGGTGCGATGACCACGACGGCTGGAACGACCTCTTCACCGCCCAGCTCCTCATGCAGGCCCCCGCCAACGACTACGTGGGGGGCCAGAACGCCACCAAGGTCGTCATCGGCGAGAACCCCGACACCCAGTTCCACAACAACTACGGCTGGATCTACAACCCCAAGACCGGCAAGCTCTGGGCCGCGGGCTTTGACGCCAGCGACCGGCCGCTCATGAAGACGGCCCCCGCCTCGACCACGGTCAACGCGACCGCCAACAACGTCGAGCAGCCCAAGTCGGTCGAGCCTTCCGCCACGACGGTCGGCGTCGAGACCGACGGATCCAAGCAGTGAGCCAACCGACAAGTTGACGATTGGAGACGCGGGTTCAACACCCGCGTCTCTGTTTTTGCCGATAACCAGCCCACGGGGCCTCCCCCATCCGATCCTCCCGCCCCCTTCCGGAGACGACCAAATGACCCTTGCCGCTCCCCGCCACGCGACCCCTGCCCGTTGGATCGTCCGCACCTCGCTGGCCCTGGCCCTCGCCGCGGGCACCCTCAGCGCCGTCGGGTGCGCAGGGGGTGGACACGGGAAGTTCACCTCCGACCAGATCAGCCAGGCCCGCGAAAAGCTCGACATGATCAAGAGCGGCACCGAGTGGCAGATGGCCAACCAGCAGTTCCTCGCCGGCGACATGGACAAGTCCCTCAAGACCGTGGACCGCTCCATCGCCCTGAACCCGAGGGTCGCCAAGAGCCACGTCCTCCGCGGGCGCGTCATGCTCGAGAAGAGCCGCCTCGAGGAGGCCCGCAACGAGTTCCTCGCCGCCGAGGCCCTCGACCCCACCTTCGTCGAGGCCCAGTACTTCCTCGGCATCGTCTACGAGCGCGTCAACCAGCCCGAGGAGGCCCTCGCCCGCTACAAGAAGGCGATGGAGCTCGACCCCGCCAACGCCCAATACGTGGTCGCCGCCGCGGAGATGCTCATCGACCAGAAGAAACTCGACGAGGCCGAGACGCTCCTGACCGACCGCAAGTCCTTCCTCGAGTACAACGCCGCCATCCGCCAGACCCTCGGCCACATCTCGATGCTGCGCGGCGACGCCGCCGCGGCCGCACAGACCTTCTCCGAGGCCCTCCTCCTCGCCCCCGGCGATCAGGCCATCACCGAGAACCTCGTGCACGCCCAGATGCAGAGCGGCCAGTTCGCCGCCGCCGAGTCGATGCTCAACCGCCTGCTCGACAAGCCCGAGAACGCCCAGCGCCGCGACCTCAAGGGCATGCGAGCCCGCTGCCTCATGGCCATCAACCGCTTCGTGGATGCCCGCACCATCCTGCAGGAAATCACGGCCGACAAGGAAGGCTCCGCCGATCTCCGTTCCTGGATGGACCTGGGCAACGTTGCCGCCATCCTCCACGACAAGGCCAGCCTTCGCTCCTCCATGCAGCGCGTGATGGCCATCGCTCCCGATCGCCCCGACGGCTACCTCCTCAAGGCCATGTACTGCCGCCAGGACAACCGCCTCGACGATGCCATCGCCGCCACCGATGTCGCCATCTCCAAGGGCGGCAAGGACGCCTCCCCGTACGTGCTCAAGGCCATGATCCAACAGGACCAGGCCAAGATCATCGAAGCTCGCGAGACCCTCGCCCACGCCCTCGAAAGAGACCCCGCCAACGACCAGGCCCGGGCTCTGCTCGGCGCGATCGTCACCTCCCACCCCGACGCGGCCAACCCCTAGGCCAATCCCAACGATTCCAGGACGCCAGGGCACACCGGCCATCGGCCGGTGTTTTCACGCCCGCACAAACGGGTTCGACAGCCGCTCCCGCCCGATCGTGGAGTCCGGCCCGTGCCCCGGCCAGATGCGCGTGCTCTCGGGCAGCGTGTACAGCCTCGTCTTGATCGACCGCACCAGCGTCGCGTGGTCGCTGCCGGGGAAGTCCGTCCGCCCGATCGACCCGGCGAAGAGCGAATCGCCCACGATGGCCGTCTGCGACGGCCCATGATGCAGCGTGATTCCTCCGGGCGAGTGACCCGGCGTGTGCAAAACGTTCCACGGCTCGCCCCCCAGCGTCACGGTGTCCCCATCGCGCAGCAGCCGCGTCGCCAGCGGGGCCGTCACGGGCATCCCCATCATCGCCGAGAGGTTCAGCAGCGGGTCGTTGAGCCACCCCGCTTCCGCCTCGTGGATCATCACCGGTGTCCCCGGAAATGCTCCCAGCACCTCACGGACCCCCGCCATGTGGTCCACGTGGGCGTGGGTCAGGATCAGCGCCTCCGGCCTCATCCTGCTCTCGCGGACATGCTCGATGAGCGGGGCCGGCTCGAAACTCGCATCCACAATCCAGCATGCCGTCCCCCCCTCCGGGGAAACCACATAGCAGTTGGTCTCGAACGGCCCCAGCGTGAAACGGTCGATCCGCGGGCGGAAAGCGCCCGCTCCGGGCAACGGGGTTGAATGAGAAGATCCGGGCGTTCGGTCGGCCATCAGGCGATACTATCGTGCACGCACATGGAGGGTTTCCCGTGGCCGACAAATCACCCGCCCATCGACCGACCAACGACCCGGCCCCCGGCGCCCAGCGGCCCGCTTCCCCGGGAAGCCCCTTCGTCGGCCTGCTCATCGACCACGCCTTCCCGCTCGTCCTGAGCCTCGCCCTCGTGCTCATCGGCGCGGCCGTCCTGCGCGGCCCGAACCAGTCTGTCACCGCCGACATCCTCCAGGGCGTCGGCGTCCTCGGCATTATCATCGTCCTCTGCGTCGCCCCGGTCACCTGGCACCTGCGCCGCCAGGCCGCCCAATCCGGCGCGGCCTCCCGGCGGATCGACGCCATGATCGACCAGCTCCGCCGCCTGGCCGACTCCACCATGGTCTCCGACGACGCCCGGCGCGTCCTCAATCGCGGGGCCGAGCGGGACATGCTCTGCCGCGCCATCGAGGAGGACATCCACGCCCAGGCGTGGGACGCCGCGCTGGTCCTCTGCGACGAACTCGCCCAGCGCTTCGGCTACCGCGCCGACGCCGAGGAGTTCCGGGCCCGCATCGAGTTCGCCCGCTCCGAGATCCAGGAGCGCAAGGTCTCCGACGCCATCGCCCGTCTCGACGGCCTGATCGTCCAGCGCCGCTGGGACGTCGCCGCCAACGAGGCCCGGCGCATCCAGCGTCTCTTCCCCGACGCCACCCGCGTCGAGCGTCTCCGCGACCGCGTGGAGTCCGCCCGGGCCGTGTACAAGACCGACCTCGAGCGCCGCTTCCTCGACTCCGCCCAGCACGGGCGCGTCGAGGACGCCATGACGCAGCTCAAGGAACTCGATGCCTACCTCACCGAGGGCGAGGCCGAGCCCCTGCGCGAGGTCGCCCGCGGCGTCATCTCCAAGGCCCGCGACAACCTCGGGGCCCAGTTCAAGATCGCCGTGCAGGACAAGCAATGGGCCACGGCCGCCGCCCTTGGCCGACGCATCGTCAACGAGTTCCCCAACACCCGCATGGCCCAGGAAGTCCGCGGCCTGCTGGATGGGATCCTCGCCCGCGCCAACCAGTCTCCCGAAGCCGTCGCCGCGAGCAACTAGTCCCAGTCAGAGCCGAGCGGCGCAAGCCGCCGACGCATCCGCGCCCATTCGGCTCAGAAATCCCGCCTGCAAAAAACGCCGGCCGCGATCCCCAGCACCACCGCCTCGAACCCCAGCGACGTGCCCAGCACCCACCACAGCGACCTCCCGCGGAGCGCCTCGTCGGTGTCCTTCTCGTGTCCGTCGGTCATCCGCGACTGCTCGATAATGGCGAACATGCCCTCGCGGTCCGCCGGATCGATCACGTACCGGTCGAAGAGCGCTGTCGTCTCGGTCGTCTTGGGCAGCGCGGCCTTCGCCAGATAGATCCACCGGTGCCACTTTCTCGTCGAGTCCAGCGACGCCTGCACCGCCACGAGCTCGGTCTCCAGAGATTCTTTCTGCCGATCCATGTCGTTGCGCCCGCGCTCGAGCGCCTCGATGTCGTTGACCCGCCCCACCCCGCTCATGAGCGCCTGCCCGGCCGAGATCAGATTGCGAATCTTGCGGGCCTCAGCGCCCGGGCGGTTGCTTCGGGGCGGAGCAGCGGGAGGCGCGGGGTCCTTCGTCGGGGGCGGCTGGGCCGGGTCGGCGCCCGACGGTCCGGGCGATTGGGCCGGCCCGGACTCCGACTCGTCCGGCGTGGGCTGCTCCCGGCGCGCCGCGCGCAGCGCCCGAATCTGCGTCTCCACCGCGACGATCGAGTTCTCGAGCGACGAGACCTGGCCCCGCATCGACTGCACCTGCCGTTGCGACGCCACGGTCTGGTCGAGGAACACCTGCTCGGTCGTGCCGATCGCCCAGATGAACAGCCAGATCAGCGCCGTTCCCAGCAGCGCCATGAGCGTGGACCGCGTCACCATGCCGATGAGCACACAGATGCAGAACAGGTAGCTGAAGAACACCAGAACGATCGGAATCGCCAGAAGCACCCCGGGGCGCCACGCGCCCCCGCGCAGCCCGATCACCAGGAACATCCCCGCGACAAACACCGTCGCCTGCAGCCCGACGAACAGCAGCGCGGAGAGGTACCGGGTCAGAAACAGCCGCAGGCGGCCGATGGGCTTGGCGAGCTGGAGATCGACGACCCCCCCCGAGATGAAGTCGGGGATCACGCCCGCCGTGGAGATCAGCGCCAGGATCGCCGCGCCCCACGTCAGCCACAGCCCCACGCCGACGCTCGAGAACAACTGGACATAGAACCCCTTGGGCGAGACCGCCCTGGTGGAAAGGAACGGGAGTTCGAGGGTCATCCCGAAGAACGAGACGCCCCGGTCGTTGTTCGAGGGCAGCGCCAGCGCAATCACGATCGCCAGCGAGATGCTCATGACAATCCAGAACAGTTTCTTGCTGTTGAGTTCGCGGTACGCGTCGAGAAAGATGGCAAGGGTCTGTCGCATGGGTGCTATGGCTTGACGTCCGAGGCGCCGGGCTTGAACTCCCGACCCGTCGCCGGGTCGGTGACGGCCTTCATGAACAGGTCTTCCAGCGACTCCCGCACCGGCCGGATCGACCGGATCGCGATCTTCCTCGCCCGCAACGCATCGATGATTGGCTGGATCGCCTCCATGTCGTCCGTGCCCACCCGGAGGCACGAGCGGTCGATCACCACCGATGTGCCCGAGGTTAGTTGTCCGCGCACGGCCGCGCCCGCCCCGGTCCTCGAAGGCGTGCCGTTCGATGTTGCCGTGGGCGGAGCCGCGACCGCCAACGCCGCGGGAGCGTCGAACCTCACCATCTCCGCCAGCGCCGCGGGAAGAAACTGCTGCGCCTGCGTGCCCACGCCCGGCGGCGGCCCCACCTCGATCTCATACCGCCGACTCTCTCGCGTCAACTCGTCGATCGTCCCCTGCGAGAACACCTTCCCCTGTACCAGGATCGCCACCCGGTCGCACACCATCTCCAGTTCGCTCAGCAGGTGCGAGTTGAGGAACACCGTCCGCCCCTGATCGCGCAGCGTGGTGAGAATGTTCCGGATGTCGCGCCGACCCACCGGGTCCACCCCGTCGGTCGGCTCATCGAGCACCACCAACTCCGGGTCCATAATCAGCGCGTTGGCGATCCCCAGCCGCTGCCGCATCCCCTTCGAGAACCCCTTGACCTTGTGATTCGCCCAGTTGGAAATCCCGACGAGTTCCAGCAGTTCCCCCGCCCGCCTCTTCCGCAGGTCGCGCGGCACATCGCTCAGCGCCCCGAAATAGTCCAGCAACTGCGACGCCGTCAGGTAGTCCGGAAACCGGTGGTGCTCCGGCAGATACCCCACCCGCCGCAGCGACGACTTGTCCCCCACGGGCTTGCCCAGCATCAACCCGCGGCAGCTCGTCGGCCGGATCACCGTCATCAGGATCTTCACCAGCGTGCTCTTGCCCGCCCCGTTGGGCCCCAGCAGCCCGAAGATCTCCCCGCGATGCACACGCATGTCGATCTCGCGGAGCGCGTGCACATGCTTTCGTCCGAACATCGACCCCTTGTACGTCTTGGACACCGCGTGCAGGTCCAGCGCAAGGTCCGACAACGGCCCGCCCCGAGCGCCTGGCGACGCCTCGGCACCGGAAGTCGTCTGAATGGTTGAAGCGCCGGCCATTGGATGAGATCAAGGGTATCGCAGCGGACCACGCGGCGAATCGGACCACGGGAGCAAACCCCCCGCGAGCGGCCTATTCCTCGTCGTGACCCCCCGCCGTGGCCGGTTCGGTGTTCCTCGACCGGTTGCCGAACGCATCGAGGACCTCCGCGGCCCTACCCCCGCTTCCGGGCCACCACATGGAACACGTGCCAGTGCTTCGGCTCGCCCATCGTGGTGACATCGTCCTTCTCCTCCTCGCGCAGTTCCTCGAAGACGAAGTCGCGGAACATGCCGTCGAGTTTGGTGCGGGAGATGCCCGTGGTCTTCCGGACATGCGCCCAGGTATCGCGGTCCCCGAAGATCTGCCCGGCAAACCGACCCCCGGGCCGGATCAACGCCGCGATCCACGCCCAGAGTTCGGGCAGCGATCGCGCCGGGCAGAACGGCAGCGAGAACGAGGCGTTGACGAGGTCAACCTGGCCCGCCCGCTGCTCGGTCACGCCGTGGAGCACGCCCCGCGCGTATCGGCGCGCCAGTTCTTCCATCCCGCACTGGGCCACGTACAACCGCCGGTGCTCGCTCGGTTTCAGCGAGTCGAGCAGAATGTCCAGCCCGCTTGCCGAGCCGTCGGTCGCCATCACCGACCATGCGACCGCGCCTTTCCGCCGGAGCAGTTCGCGCGTGTCCCGCCCCTCACCGCATCCGATATCCAACGCGATGCGCACCCGTGGACGCTTGGCCTTGGTCGCCTTGGCATCCTCGGCCTCGAAGAGTTCGAGGGCCTTCACCAGCGTCTCCCGCGCCGGCTTGTTCGCCACGGCGTTGAAATACCCCGGCCAGTCGAACGCCGCGGCGTAGTCCATGGCCTTCTTCGGTGCCGGGGGTCCGCCCGGCGCGGCTTTGGTTTTGGACGGTTTGGTGGGTGTCTTAGCCATACGCTCCCGCCAATGTACGCGACCACACGAGACTTTGTCGAGGCGCTGGAGAAGGCTGGAGAGCTCGCCCGCATCGCCGCGCGGGTCTCCCCCATCCTCGAAATCACCGAACTCGCCGACCGCCAGAGCAAGTCCCCGGCCCCCAACCCCCCAAGCGAGGCTACGCGTCGCACCGACCCCCGCTTCCACCACCTCGGCGGCAAGGCCCTCCTCTTCGAGAATGTCGAGGGGTCCGACATCCCCGTGGTGATCAACCAGTTCGGATCCTATCGCCGCATGGAAATGGCCCTGGGTACCGACACGCTCCGCGTGGCGGGTTCGGCCCACCCCACTCCGCAAAGCACCGGCCTCGAAGCCCTTGCCACCCGCCTCGGCAACCTCATCAAGCCCGAGCCCCCGCCGACCCTTCTCGCCAAACTCAAGAAACTCCCCGAACTCCTCGAACTCGCCAAGATTCCGCCGAAGCGCGTCTCGCGCGGCCTCTGCCAGCAGGTCACGCTCACCAGCGCCGCCGTCGATCTCACCCGCCTCCCCCTCATCCGCTGCTGGCCCCTCGACGGCGACCTCGCCGCGGTCGGCCATCCCGCGGGCGCCAACCACGGCATCCCCGGCGTCGAATCCGGCCCCGAGTGGGATCGCTCCCACCGCGGCCGCTACATCACGCTCGCCGGCATCCACACCATCCACCGCGACGACCTCGGCAACCCCGATCCCCCCAGCCGCAACATCGGCATGTACCGCGTGCAACTCCTCGGCAAACGCCGCATGGCCATGCACTGGCACATGCACCACGACGGCGCCCGCCACTGGCGCTCCTGGCGGGCGAAGGGTGAGAAGATGCCCGTCGCCATCGCCCTCGGCGGCGACAGCGTCCTCCCCTACGCCGCCACGGCCCCTATGCCCCCGGGCATCAGCGAACTCCTCCTCGCCGGCTTCCTCAATCGCGGTGGTGGAGGCGCGATCCACGTGATCCGGGGCAAAACGGTCCCCATCGACGTCCCGGCCAACTCCGAGATCGTCATCGAGGGCTACGTCGATACCGAGCCGAGCGTGCTCGAAGGCCCCTTCGGCGACCACACCGGCTTTTACTCTCTCCCCGACCGCTACCCGCTCCTGGAAGTCACGGCCATCACCCACCGCCGCGACCCGATCTACCCCACGACCGTCGTCGGCCTGCCCCCGCAGGAAGACTACTTCATGGGCAAGGCCACCGAGCGCCTCTTCCTCCCGCTCCTGCGCACCATCATCCCCGACATCATCGACTACGACCTGCCCATGTTCGGCGCGTTCCACAACTGCGCCTTCGTGAAGATCCGCAAGGAGTATCCCCTCCAGGCCCGGCGCGTCATGTCCGCCATCTGGGGCGCGGGGCAGATGTCGTGGACCAAGACCATCGTCGTGGTCGATCCCGACATCGACGTCCACGATACCGAGGCGGTCGTGCGGGCGGTGGGGGAGCGGTGCACGCCCGGACGCGACACGGTGGTCGTAGACGGCCCGCTCGACATCCTCGACCACGCCGCGCCGTATCTGGGCGCGGGCGGCAAGATCGGCTTCGACGCGACGGCGAAGTCCGGCGCGGAGCTCGGCGCGTGGGGCGACGGGATCGGGCCAACAAAGGGTGGCACTGGCGGCTCGTCCGCCAGTGGTGCACAAGGGGCGTCTCCCACGAACTCCGACCCCACAACTCCCCGCGCCGCCGCCCGCCCCGCCGCCCTCGGCGGAAAGTGGCTTTTCCTCCGCGTCGCCGATCCCTCCCCCGACGCCGTCGATCGCATCGCCACCGCCGCGGCGTCCACGCCCGACGCCCCACCCTACATCCTCATCCTCGGTCCCGAAGTTGACATCACCAACCTCGACGACTCGCTCTTCCACTGGTGCGCGAACTTCGACCCCCGCCGCGACCGGGTTCACGCCTCCGGGTCTGTGCGATCCGGCTCGATGGTCTTCGACGCCACGCCAAAGCACCCGGGTCAGTCCAGAAACGGCCTCCCCTGCCGCGATTGGCCGCCGATTCTCCGAATGACCGATGCGGTCCGAGAGCGCATCGCCGCTGTCCCCATCAAGTAGGCCCCTGCGGACGTCCCCGGGATGCATCGCGGAATAGGCGCACCCAACGCGCCGTGTCGTCCCCCCCTCCCCGCAGGAGCACCCCATGACCATCACCCGCAACCTCCTGGCCAGGGCCCTCCGCCGCTGGGCCATCGTCGCCTCGCTGCTCATCCTCGCCGCCGCGTGCGCCCTCTCCACAATCCCCTTCGCCCGCGGCGAATTCGCCCCCGCCGCCCCCTCCCGTTCCGGCCCCGTCCCCATCAACACCCGCTACATCCCCCCGGGCCCCTTCACCGCCATCTTGCTCCCCTCCAACGCCACCACCCGCCGCTGGATCGTCTCTCTCAAGACCACCAGGGGCACCTTCCCGATCACCATCGGCGGCGCCACCAACGTCATCATCCCCTTCGAGAAGGGCTGGACGGTCCTCGCCGCCGACCAGGCCCGCATCGAGTCCCCCTACGTCCCCTTCGAGGATGTCTCCCGGCGCGACCTCTTCGAAGGCAATGAGAACCTCGCCATCAGCGCGTGGGGGATCACCGAACAGGGACCGGTGGAGTTCGCCGCCCCCGTCGTGAAGCCGTAGGCGGCGGTTTTCCCGGTCACGCCCCGTTTCCTGCACCGCCGGCACCCCACGCTTACCTTGTGCGATGGCCCAATCTGTGGTAGGGTTCAGGGAGATTGCATCCAGACCCCGGGGGAGTGGGCACCCAAGGAGCGGACCGTGAACATCCAGAGTCTCGTTGGCGGGTCGTCGTCGATCCTTCGTCGGCTGGCGATGGCGTGCGCCGCCGTCGCGAGCGTCCTCGCCGCCGCTGCGAGCGCATCGGCGACGAACGTCTGCGGCACCATCTCCACGAGCACCACCTGGACGTTCATCAACAGCCCCTACATCCTCACCTGCGACGTGGTCGTCACCAGCGGCGCCACGCTGACGATCGACCCGGGCGTCGTCGTGCAGTTCGGCCCGAACATGCGCCTCAAGGCCCAGACCGGCACCATCTCCGCCATCGGCACGGCGGGCGGCCACATCTCGTTCACCACCGTCTCCGATCCGCCCGGCTTCGGCATCGAGATCGTCTCCGGCTCAAGCGGCGACGGCACCTTCGACTACTGCGACTTCTCCAACCTCAACACCGGCATCCTCTACGGGTGCTGCAACAACGGCCCGCCCGCCGGCCCGGTGCGCCACAGCACGTTCACCGGCTGCACCTACGGCATGCAGGCCTACCACGGCGTCCAGCACCGGCAGGTGAGCGACTGCACGTTCTCCACCTGCGTGTACGGCCTGAACTACGCCGCGTACGCCGACTTCACCAACTGCGTCTTCCAGAACTGCGGCGTTGCCGGGGCCGACGCCGGCGGGCAGTGCAACTTCACCCTCTGCACGTTCGGCAACAACCCGATGGGCGTGCAGTCGCAAACCGGCCAGGCGTGCAACCTCGACCGGTGCACCGTCACCGGCAACACGATCGGTATCCGTGGATGCGATCTCATCCGCCGGTGCGCCATCGAGAACAACGCCACCGGCATCCAGGTCAACGGCGTCCCGACCATCGAGTGCTGCGACATCTTCAACAACACGACGTACAACCTCGAGATGCTCTCGAACACATCGGTGGCCGCGCCCAACAACTGGTGGGGCACCACCGTCGCCACGACCATCGACGCCGGGATCCGCGACGGCTTCGACCAGGTCGGCCTGGGCTTTCTGACCTACACCCCGAACCTCGCGGGCCTGCAATCCACCACCAGCACCTGCGCCTGCACCGCCCCGGCCATCACGGCCCAGCCCGGCCCCTTCGCCAGGTACAACGGCCAGACCGCGACCTTCGCCATCACCGCCACCGCCACGGGCACGCCGACGTACACCTGGAAGCGCAACGGCGTACCGCTGGCCAACGGCGGGCGCATCTCCGGCGCGAACACCAACACCCTCGTCATCAACCCCGTGGCCCGCAACGGCAGCGAGTCCGCCTGGACCGACTCGGGCGCCTACACCTGCGATGTCACCAATGTCTGCGGCACGGCGACGTCGAGCGTGTACTTCACAGCCCTTTGGTGCGCGGCCGACTTCAACCAGACCGGCACGCTCGAGGTCGCCGACATCTTCACGTTCCTCAACGCGTGGTTTGCTGGGTGTCCATGAACTCGCCCCACTAGTTTGGGGCCCTGCTGATGCAGCTATTGCGACTCTATCGCGGTGATGCCCCCAGCACAGCCGATCAAAGCGTGCAAGATGGCCGAACGTGGGCTGACGCGAAGCGTGGGTAGAAACGCAGAATCCAAGCCCATGGTTATCGGATCAATCGACCTTGCGGCGGCATTCTGGTATGCTGTCTGCAATGCCACTCGAACTTGCTGTATGGCGTCTGGACCAAGGCCTCACAAGGCTTCCCCCTCTGGGTATGGACCTTGAGCAACGCCTCGAAGATCTGCTTGCCAAGGACATTGGGATCGCGTCGCCTGACTGGTTGGTTATCGCCCGACAGGTCCCTACGCCGTGGGGGAAGCGAGTCGACCTGCTCGCCCTCGATCGGGATGGCCGGCTCATTGTGATTGAGCTAAAACGCAACAAGACCGAGCGAGAAGTTGTAGCTCAGGTGCTCGACTACGGGTCGTGGGCTCGGTCCCTTCGCGCAGACGACTTGGCCCGCATGTTCAATGAATACCACAAACAGGTTCATCCCGGTCAGCCGGTGCCATCTCTGAACGACGCTTTCAAGTCCACGTTTGGCGTGCGAGAGATCCCCGAAGACCTCAACGAGGAGCACCAGTTGGTGATCGTCGGTGCCTCATTCGACCCCGCCACGGAGCGAATCGTGGAGTACCTCGCCGAGGAGCATGGGGTCGCCATCAACGCGGTGTTTTTTCGGGTCTTTCGAGATGGAGATCGGGAGTACCTGACGCGGGCATGGCTGCACGAGCCAAGTGCTTTGGAACCGATCGGTCCTGGGATCACTGCAGGAGGGGTGCCAAGCGGGCGGATTCCTGTTCCAAACCCAAAGACAGCCTGGAACGGGGAGTACTACGTGTCATTCGGTCACGCCCAAGATCGACGATGGGAGGACGCCCTACGGTACGGCTTCATTAGCGCAGGCGGCGGCGCGTGGTACACCAACACACTGGAAATGCTGGAAGCAGGCGACCGGGTGTGGGTGAACATTCCCGGTGGCGTAGGCTACGTCGGGGTGGGAGAAGTCACTGGTCCTCGGGTTCGCGTGGACCAGTATCTGGTTCCGGACGCAACCGGTGCGCTTGTCCCGTTCTTGCAAGCCGACAAGAAGGCGACTGACATCTGCGTAGAGCCGGAGAAGTGGGAATACATGGTGCCGGTGAGGTGGATCAAGACCGTGCCCATCGAGCAGGCTGTCAAGGAAACCGGGTTTTTTGGCAACCAAAACTCTGTGGCTCGCCCTCGGGACGCGAAGTGGACCTTTACGGTTGAACGCCTGAAGCAGCGTTTCGGTATTCCAAACTGATTGGCTATTCAGGTGCGTTCGGCAAAATGTGGCGATTTGCGATAACGCTGAGGTACTCGATACTCACTCCGTGTCCAGCAACTCCACCGTCTTGAACGGCTTCCCCGAGAGCATCTCCAGACTCGCCCCGCCGCCCGTCGAGACATGCGAGAACTTGTCGGCCAGCCCGAACTGCTCCGCCGCCGCGGCCGAGTCCCCGCCGCCCACAATGCTCGTGGCGCCGCGGCTCGTCGCCTCCACGATCGCCTCGGCCACCTCCCGTGTGCCGACCGCGAAGGGCGTCCACTCGAACACGCCCATCGGTCCGTTCCACACGATCGTCCTGGCTCGGTGGATGCGATTGGCGAAGTCGGTCTGCGTCTTGGGCCCGATGTCCAGGCCCATGGATCGATCCGGAATCCCCGCCTTCGCCCCACCGATCACCTCGCCGTCGAACGTGCCGATGTCCCCCGCATCCGCCGAGAAGACCGTCGAGCACACGTGGTCCTGCGGCAGCACCAGGTTGCACCTGAGCCGCATCGCCTCGCCGAGGATCTTCTTGGCCTCCCCGAGCATCTCCGTCTCCACGCGCGAGGCCCCGACCTTCCACCCGTTGGCCGCGATGAACGTGTACGCCATCGCCCCGCCGATGAGAATCTCGTCCACCTTTCCGCTGGCGAGCATGTGGTGGATCAGCGGCAACTTGTCCGACACCTTCGCCCCGCCCAGCACCACCACGTACGGGCGCGCCGGACTCGCCAGGGCCGCCGAGAGGTACCTGAGTTCCTTCTCCATCAGCAGGCCCACGACGCGCGGCTTCCCCGCCATCGCCATCGGCACCGCGTACATGCTCGCGTCCTCGCGGTGGGCCGTGCCGAACGCGTCGTTCACGTACACATCCCCAAGCGCCGCCAGTTTCGCCGCAAACGCCGCGTCGCCCTTCTTCTCCCCCTTGGCAAACCGCAGGTTGTCCAGCAGCAGCACATCCCCGTTCTTCATCGCCGCCACGCCCGCGGCCGCCGCGGCGTCGGTCGGGTCGTTGCTCGGAAAAGCTACCGGCTTGCCGAGCAGCTCGCTCAGGCGCGCTGCGCACGGCTTGAGCGACTCGCTCGCCTCGTAGCCCGTGCCCTCCGGCCGCCCGAGGTGCGACATCAGCACGGCCTTTCCGCCCCGGTCGATGATGCTCTTGATCGTCGGGATCGCCATGCGGATCCGGCGATCATCGCCGATCACCCCTCCCTCGAAGGGCACATTGAAGTCCACGCGGGTCAGAACCCGCTTGCCGGAGACATCGATCTGGGACACGGTCTTCTTCGACATGGAACTCTCCCGATCAGATCATCCACACAGAAACAGAGGCACCGAGAAGAACGCTTGAATGGCCCTCTCTGTGCCTCCGAGTCTCTGTGGTAAAAGTATTAGTTGCTTTCCATCAGCCCGGCCGCCTTCGACCGGATCTCCGCCCCGCCCGTGGACGCGATGTTCTCCCGCAGCCGTCGGAGCTGCGTCTGCACGCTGCCGTCGATCAGTTGATCCCCGATCTGCAGCCGGATCCCCCCGATCATCGCCGGGTCGGTGTACGAGTGGATCACCGGCTCCTTGCCCAGCATCGCCTGCAAGCGGGCCCGGATCGCCGCCGATTCGCTCTGGTCGATCGGCGCGGCGGTGTACACGTCCACCTCGACGCGACCGTACGCGTGCTGCACCATCTGCTCGAAGGCCGCCACGATCGAGGGCAGATGGCTCAGGCGCCCCTTCTCGTTGAGAACCTGGAAGAAGTGGTACGTCAGGTCGCTCACGCGCCCCTTGAGGATCCTCTCCAGCGACCCGGTGCGCTCCTTGGACCACAGGATCATCGACGAGAGAAACTCGCCGAACTGCGCGTTCGCCCGCGCCATTTCGAGAATGTCCTCAAGCTCCCCCAGCGTCCCCTCGCACGCCTGCGGCCCGCCGGCCCCCTTGGCCAGATCGAACAGGCTCGTGGCATAGATGCGGGCAAGGGCGTCGGGCTCGGATTGGATCAGCGGCATCGGTTCCTCGCAGCAGGAAATAGGTCCCATTCGTCCCATAGGTCCCATCGGACCTCTGCAATCTCACTCAGGCCCGCCCGGCCCCCATCTCCTGCAGGCTTTCCTGGATGAGCCTCGCCTGATCCCCCGCGTTGATCTCTCGCTTGAGAATCTTCCCCGCCATCGCCGTCGCCAGCGAGGTCGCGTGCGCGTGGATGTCGGCGATCGCCGCGGCCCTGGCCGCATCGATCTCCCGCTTGGCCTTGTCCCGCATCGCGGCCAGCTCCACGTCGGCCTTGGCCTTGAGCTCGTTGCCGATCGCCTGCTGCTGCAGCTTCGCGTCGTCGAGCATCTTCTGGGCCTCGGCCCGGGCCGCGGCAAGGTTGGCCTCGTACTGCGCCAGCGCGGCCCTGGCCTGCCGCTGGGCCGCCTCGGCCTCCTCGATCGAGGACCGGATCTTCATCTCCCGGTCCCTCAGACCGTTGACAATCGTCGGCCACACCTTCACCGACAGGATGCCGAAGACCACCAGGAACACACCGATAGCCACCAGCATCGGCGTCACGCCCTGCTGCACGGCGTCGGGGACGTTGGAAGGAACCACATTGGCCTTCGGAGCGGCCGCGTGCTCGCCGGCCGCGTGCCCCGCCTCGGTGGCGCCATGCTGGGCGAGGGCGATGCCCGCAAGCGCGAGCGGGGCGACGATGGCAAGAGCGAATCGAACGGTGGACCTCATCTGGCTGACTCCGTTTGGAGGTGGTGGACTCGAGCGAAAGCGAGGCGGCGGCTCTCGACGCCGCCCCGCGTGAAATCACTTCACGAAGCCGACCAGGAGACCGACGACGACGGCGAACAGGGTCGCACCCTCGATCAGAGCGGCCGCGAGGATCATGTTCGTGCCGATCGGGCCCTTCGCCTCGGGCTGGCGGGCGATCGCCTCAACGGCGCCCTTGCCGATCATGCCGATGCCCAGGCCGCCGCCGATGACGGCCAGGCCCGCGCCCACGGCGCCCAGGCCCTGGCCCATGGTGACCTCGGCGGCCGAGGCCACGGCGGGGGCGGCGATGACGGCCAGAGCCGCGATGCCAAGCTTGCTGAACTTCATTCTCGATCCCTTTCGATTCATTGCACGGGGGTGACAAGCGCCCGGGCCAAGGCCCGGGCGGCGATCCGTTATTCACGCGTGCGCGTGCTCGTGATCGTGCTCGCCATGATGCTCGTGCTCGTCATGGTGAGAGAGTTGGGAAATGAACACGGCGGTCAGGAACATGAACACGAAGGCCTGCAGGAAGGCCACGAACAGCTCGAGGAAGTAGATCGCGATGGACGCGACGATCGACATGACCGAGATCGCCCCGCCCATCACCAGCCCGCTCGCCCCGCCCGCCGAGAGCATCCCGATCCCCTGCACGGCGAACATGAACAGCACCGCCACGAGGATGTGCCCCGCCGTCATGTTCGCGAACAGACGCAGGGCCAGCGCGACGGGCTTGATGATCGTCCCCACGATCTCGATCGGGATCATCAGCGGCCACAGGTACACCGGCGTCCCCGCCGTCAGGTGCCTGAGATACCCGCCGATCCCCAGTTCCCTGATCCCCGCGAGGTTGATCACCAGCGCGGCGATCACCGCCAGCGCGGCCGTCACGAAGATGTTCTGCGTCGCCGTCGCGCCCACCATGCCCGAGAAATAGTGCCCGCCCGCGAAGTGGTCCACAAGGTGCGTCGTGTCCGTGATCGGCACCAGCCCCAGCAGGTTGTTCACCAGGATGAAGAAGAACACCGTCCACAAGAACGGCATGAACCGGTCCGTCCGATCTCCCAGCAGCGGCCGGCACGTGCTCTCCCTCAGGTACAGGCAGACAACCTCGATCGCGTGCGCAATCGGGCTCGACGTCAGATACCGCCCGGACCCCAGATGCTCCGGCCCGGTCTTGATCTTCGACGCGGCCCACCAGAGCAGCGCGACCGTGATCACCCCCGAGAGCACCAGCGTCCCCACGTGCGCGTTCCACAGCCACACGTTCTCGAGCCCGAAGAGCCTGCCCATGCCCCACGTCGGAACCGAGTTCACCACGTGGTCAACCGGGTTGCTGCCCGCGCCGAGCGTAACCATGAAGTCGCTGAGCATTCAGACCGCTCCGTGCTTGGCCGGCTGCGCGGGACGCCCGCTCGCCGGGGAAGAGTTGATGACACGCACCGCCCACAGGGCCTCGGCCACCAGCGCCACTAGCCCCGCCGAAAGAAACGTCACCCAGAACGTGCGCCCGTCCGGGTGGAGCATGAAGAACACCATCAGGCCCGCGAACAACGCGCCCATCATGCGGGCCATCGACGACGCCAGAACCCCCATCCCCAGCCGATCGACCGACAGCCCCGTCCCGATCACCAGCACCTGCACCCCGACGAGCGCGCCCACGATCCACACGATCCCCGCCAGCCCCGCCGCATTTGTCAGCACGCGCCCCTCGGCCCACCCGATCTGCATGCAGAGGACCGCGCCAACGAGGGCCCCGACGATCACCGAGACCATGCTCACGCCCATCGGCGTGCGGGCTTTGAAGGTCGCGGTATGGGCGCCGGGTGGGTTCATTCGGGGTGTAGAAACAGCGTTCAACCGGGAGGCAAACGCCCTCCCTTGAAAGGGGGCAAAGAGTAGGGCGGGTTCGGGTGCAATTCGAGCGGCATCCCCCCGCCAAGGGGACCCCCAAACCGGGCTTGGAAGCACGACCTACGGCGTGTTGTTGGCCTTCAGGGCATCCCGGATGAACTTCCCCATCCCCACGAGAATTCCCGTGATCAGCCCGACCAGCAGGGGCCAAGGGGCCGCGCTCGCCCACACCCACGCCTGAATCGCCCACCCCAGCAAACCCCCCGCGGCCACTGTCCACACAAAGTTCATGGCGATCGCCCACCCCGCAGCCTGATTCGCCGTGTCGCTCCCTCCACGGCGCTCGCCCCCGCGGGCCGCGCGCTCGTACTCCTTGAGCAACTCCGGCTTTCTGACCGGTGTGGTGAGGATCTCGGGAATCTCCAGCCGCGGATCGCGCCCCCGGGGTGCCGGCGGGGGTGGGGCGGTGGTGGGTGGGGGGGGGGGGGGGCGGCCCGGGTCAGCCCACACAGTCCCCCCCGCTTGCGGGCGGGAAGGTTCGCCGCCTCGATCGCGTCCTTCACCTTCGCCAGGTTCGTGCCCCCGCCCGAGGCCGACTCCGGGCGCCCGCCCCCCTTGCCGCCCACAACCTCGCTGGCGATGCGCACCCAGTCCCCCGCCTTGAGCCCCTTGTGGATGATGGCCATCGGGACCGCCGCCGCGATCGACACCTTCCCGCCCTCCTCATCGGGCGAGAAGAGCATCACGGCCGAGCGCGGATTCACCTGCACCACCGTGTTCACGGCGTGCTGGAGCGCGTTGCGGTCGCTCCCCGCCTCGATCGTCGCCACGATCACCTGCTCGGCGTTCTTGGCCGCGTCCTCGGCGATGACCTTCGCGCGGGCCGCGGCCTGGTTCGCCCTCGCCGCGCCCGCCTGCTTCTGCTCTCCCTTGACACGCTCGGCCAGCGAGGCCAGCTTCGTGCGGAGCTCCGCCTTGCGCGATGCGGGCAGCGTCAGCGTCTCCAGTTCGCCCGTCAGCTCCTGCACCGCCGCCGCCAGAACCTCCCCCTGCGTCGTCGCGGCCGAGGAGATCTTCTGGAACATCTGGTCCGCCGCCTCGAACGCGGCGTTCGCGGCCACGCCCGTGAGCGCGGTGATGCGCCGGATCCCCTTCGCCACGGCCTCCTCGCTCACCAGCGCAAACGTCCTGATCTGGCTCGTCGTCTCCACGTGCGTCCCGCCGCAGAACTCGACGGACACCTCCTGCCACGCCGGGTTGTCCGCGCTGTCGAGCAGGTCGCGCACGGGCACGCCGATCGACACGACCCGCACCGGATCGGGATACTGCTCCCCGAACACCGCCCGCAGCCCCCTCACATTCTTCGCGACATACAGCGGCGCGATGTCCGCGTACACCGTCAGGTCCTCGTGGATGTCGTGGCGCACCTTCGCCTCGATCTTCGCCAGCGCCTCGCCATCGACGGCCTTCGGATGCGAGAAGTCGAAGCGGAACCGATCCGGCGCCACCAGCGACCCCTTCTGCTCCACGCCCTCGCCGAGATTCGCCCGCAGCGCGAGGTTGAGCAGGTGCGTCGCCGTGTGGTTCGAGGCGATCATGCCCCGCCGCTGCGCATCCACGCGGCACTCCACCGTGTCGCCCACGTGCAGCTCGCCCTTGGTCATCAGCCCCGCGTGCAGCACATACCCGCCGAAGTTCTGCACGTGCTCCACGCGGAACTCCCCGTGCCGCTTCTCCATGTTGATCGTGCCGTGGTCCGTCTCCTGCCCGCCCATCTCCGCGTAGAAGTTGGTCACGTCCAGGACCACCCCGATCGGCTTGAGCGTCCCCGCGCTCGCCTTGGCGTGCTCATCGAAGTTGTGCCCGTTCCAGATCGCCTTCACCGTCGCGCTCACCGTCCGCCCGTGGAACTTGTCCGCGTCGGCCGTCTTGGCAATCCGCTGGTGCTCGAGCTTCGCCAGCGTGTCGGGCTGGAGCACCATCCCCGTCGCCGCGGCGGAAAACTTCCCGCCGCTCCCGGCCCGGGCCTTCTCCCTGGCCGCCTCCATGAGCGTCTCGTACCCCGCCTGATCCACGCTGATCCCGCGTTCCTCGGCCATCTGCACCGTCAGATCGATCGGGAAGCCGAACGTGTCGTGGAGCTTGAACGCATCCTCGCCCGAGACCTTCCCGTGCTTGGCGGCCTCGTCGAAGAGCCTGATCCCGCGATCGAGCGTCTTGCCGAACGAGTCCTCCTCATCCTTCAGGATCTCGATCACGCGCCCCGGGTTCTTCGTGAGTTCCGGGAACGCATCCCCGAAGTGCTCCACCACCACCGGCACCAGCCGCGAGAAGAACCCCGCCTCGAGCCCCAGCGTCTGCCGCCCGTACCGCACCGCCCGCCGCAGGATCCGCCGCAGCACATACCCGCGTCCCTCGTTGCTCGGCGTCGCGCCGTCGGTCACCGCGAACGTGAGCGTCCGGATGTGGTCGGCGATCACGCGGAAGGCCGTGTCCGTGTGGTCCTTGTCCGCCGCGCCGAGCCGGCCGTGGTACGAGTGGCGGCCCTTCGTCAGCCTCTCGATCTCCGCGAAGATCGGGAAGAACACATCCGTGTCGTAGTTGCTCCGCTTGTTCTGCAGGATCGACGTCAGCCGCTCCAACCCCATGCCGGTGTCCACGTGCTTGGCGGGCAGTTGCTTGAGCCCGCCCCCCTCCTCGCGGTTGAACTGGATGAACACGTTGTTCCAGATCTCGATGACATCCGGATCCCCCGCGTTCACCTTCCCCGGCACGCTCCGCTGCTCGATCCCCATCGCCGTGATGCGATCCACGTGGATCTCGGTGCACGGCCCGCACGGCCCGGTCTCCCCCATCTCCCAGAAGTTGTCCTTCATGTTCCCGGGAATCACCCGCTCGGGCGGGAGGTACTTCTCCCACAGGGCCTTGGTCTCAAGGTCCGGCTCGAGCCCCGCTTCCTTATTCCCCCCGAAGTACGACGCATACAGCGCGGCCGGCGGCAGCCCATACACCTTCGTGAGCAGTTCCCACGACCAGTCCACCGCCTCCTTCTTGAAGTAGTCCCCGAACGACCAGTTCCCCAGCATCTCGAAAAAAGTGTGGTGGTACGTGTCCTTGCCGACATCATCCAGATCGTTGTGCTTCCCCCCGGCCCGGATGCACTTCTGCGAGTTCACGGCCCGCCTCAGCCCATGCAGCGGCGAGCCGGGCTTGGTCGAGTTGAGAAAGCACGGCTTGAACTGGTTCATCCCCGCGTTGGTGAACAGCAGCGTCGGATCATCGTGCGGCACGACGGGGCTCGACGCGACAAACGTGTGCCCGTTGCCTTGGGCAGGCTTCGACTTGAAGAACTCAATGAACGTCGAACGCACCCTGGCCACGGGCCACCCCCCTTGAGCGCGGCCGGGGGACAGGGGCGACGGATGGCTCGGGTGGGTCGAAGTAGGCATGCGGCCGCATGGTAGGAACAGGCTCCCCCCCTGCCCAACCAGCAGCCCGACCGTCGGGGGGGGCGGGGGGGGAGGGCCTCGGGGTGCGCGGCTCGCCCGCTTGAAGACCAATGCCGCACGCAGAGGTTCGCGGGGGTCACGCAGGGGAGCGCGGAGAAAGGCAGGGACGCGAAGGGGACGAAGGGGGAACGGAGGTCACGAAGGGGAAGGGGTGGGAGTGGGCAGTGGGGAGTGGGGGGAAGGGGGAGGGGGGTGGGGGCGAACGTGGCACCGATCCCAGGCTTTGAGGGATCGGTGCGCAGCTGTTGGTGTGAGCCAAAGGCAGCACCGATTCCCAGAGCGGAATCGGTGCTGCGCAATCGCGGGGATCGAGGCCACCAGCCGCGAACCGCCGCCTCCTACCGTCGCCGCCGCCGGCTCACCAGCGCGAGGCCGAGCAGGCCCGCCGCGGCCGCCGAGGGGGCGGGGACCAGCCGGACGTTGTCCACGCCGATGAGCGCGCTGGTCGGGCCGGGGTTGTCGAAGCGTGCCTCGATCCAGCCGACGCTCGAGAAGAGCGTCGCGAACGAGGGCGCGCCGGGCTCCTGCGTCCACCCGTTGGCCGTGGCCATGACGTCGCTCCAGGTCGGATCGAACACCGGCGTGAGCAGCGAGACCCACGAGTTGCTCGCGGGCATGGCGCCGAAGTTGTAGTGCCACCCGTTGGTGCCGACGTCCGGGCGGAAGCGGATCTGCGAGCCGTCGAGCACGGTGTTGAACGTGACCAGGTCGAACCCGGCCCGGTTGATCCCCGCGGCCGCGTAGTTGCCCAGGAACTCCGGCGTGACCGAGGTGCGCGTGCCGAGGGGGAACGCGTCCACCGACGTCACCTTCCGGATCTGCACGAAGCCGTCCGGGTTGCCCCCGGTGCCGAGCCAAACCTGCACGGTGTCGGTCGTGCTGGCGACGAAGTTCTCCGCGTTCAGGGTGAACGGGGCGACCACGGGCGCAGCGCCAAAGGCGGGCGCGGCGAGCGCAAAGACCGAGACCATCCCCATCGACAGGATTTGGGTACGCATCGTGAAGGCTCCTTGAACAGAGAGAGAAAACCGCGATCGCGCCCACGAACCGGGCGCGACCAACCACAAGGCATCTCTCTCAACTCACACGAGCCCCAACCCGCTTCCGAGCGGGCGGCAGCGGCCGCACGGATCGCACGACCGCCACGAGGACGCTCATCCAGTATACAGGAAGACAGACCTGGTTCAAAGGGATTTTGTCGCACGCCCGGGAAAGCCCGCCCCGACCCCCCCGCACCCGGCATGCGGAGGTTCGCAGGGGCCACGCGGGGGTCCGCGGGGATGGCCCAGGCCGAGGGCAGTTGGAAGGCATCACCGCGAAGGAGGCGAAGGGGACCGAAGCGGGCGAAGCGGAGGGGAAGGGGGGAGGGAGCGCGGGGGGGCGAACGTGGCACCGATCCCAGGCTTTGAGGGATCGGTGCGCTGGTGGCGTGGGGGGTGGGGGGTAGGGGGTGTGAGCCAAAGGCAGCACCGATTCCCAGAGCGGAATCGGTGCCACGCAATCATGGGGATCGAGGCCACCTGCCCCGGGGATCCCGTCCACCGCCCAGGAGAATAGGATTCCTGTGTTGGTGTTCGACTTCAAACAGAAGTGGAACATTCGCCAGGTGATTGGCGGGGCGGAGCTGGGGACGATGATCTCGCCGCCGCAGCACCTTCCCATCGAACCCTCGTCCCGGCGATTCGGGAGCCACCTCACATGCATCTCCAGCGCCCGCAGAACCGCTCTCTTGCCGTCGTGCTCACCGTGGCGTTCGCTCTCGGAATGCAATCTCATACCGCTCGCACGGCGTGTGCGGACATATTGACGCATCGCTTTACCGGCAACGTTTGGCACAATCAGAATCTGTCAGGTCCATATTCCGCCATTCCGACCGGCACTCCTGTCGTAGTGGAATACACGTTTGACACGCAGACCTCCCCCGTGAACTCCTCTTGGCGAGTCACCGGGCCGATCCACGTCATGATCGGCGGCTTGAACTGGAATCTCGCCTCTGACCAGGCGTTCCATCAGACGTGGCGAAACTACTCGGAAGAAGCCGGTGTGGGCGACAACGGCGTCATGCAATACGCAGTCTCCGATTGGTACGGGTTCGGCGCCCACGACACCGCTCTTCAAGACCTCCGCATCGAAGCCTTCCTCAACCTCCACTTCACACCGGTGGTTCCAACTTCCACCTTCTACGAGTTGCCCGCGTCTCTCTCCGGTGGACCGGAGTACTTCGGCTCGCTTGTTGGACTCAGGTTCCGATTCCAAACCGTAACAACTGTCCCGGGTTCCACCGTCGCTGCCGGGTTTGGCTTGATCGGTATGTTCGTCGCTCGCAGAAAACGGCGGGTGGCCCCGATCAACGACGATGTGCCACGGTTCGGCGGCACGACGGATGGAGCGTGTGCCGCGCGGCGGTCTCCGCACATGGTGGACCGTCATGCGCACACCAAGCCCGCCGACCCGTGCTGAGTCCATCCAGCGCCCCACCACCCGCTCCCCCATCCCCCCCGTCCGGCACGGATCGCCGGGCCCGATGCGTACCCAGTGGCCCCAGTCAACGAGCACGGGCCGAGTGATCCGCACCCCGCTCGTCATCCCGGCGATCCGTGGCACATCGCCGGTGATCGCAGCTACCCGCCGTGAACAGTTCAAAGTTCACAGTTCACAGTTCGAGTCCGGGCAGAGAGAATGCAGCCCCGGGCCGTCGGTTCGGGGCTGTTCATTTGAACTGTGAACTGTGAACTGTGAACTTTCCGCCCTTCCCGGTCCGGGAAACGCCGATAAACTCCGTTCCGTCCTTCCCCCCTCCCCCTTCCCCCCTCCCCCATGCGTCACTTCGACCTCGTCGTCATCGGTTCCGGCCCCGGCGGGCAGAAGGCGGCCATCCAGGCCGCGAAACTCGGCAAGTCCGTGGCCGTGATCGAGCGCATGCAGTTCGTCGGGGGCGTGGCCATCAACACCGGGACGATCCCCAGCAAGGCCCTCCGCGAGGCCGTCATCACCCTCGTCGGGGCCCGCCAGCAGCGCATCGACGAGTTCAAGGCCCTCGACCGGCGGACCCGCGTGGGCAAGCTCGTGGAGTCCTGCCAGCGCGTCATCAGGGCCGAGATCGACGTCGTCCGCCAGCACTTTTCCTCCAACGGCATCGAGCTCATCCGCGGCACCGGCTCGCTGGTGCAGAAGGACGTCGTCGTCGTCGAGAGCGAGCACTCCGTCGAGACCGTGGGAGCCAACAAGATCCTCATCGCCGTCGGCACCACGCCCACGCGTCCCGACACCATCGCCTTCGACGCGGACAAGATCATCACCAGCGATGAACTCCTGAACCTGCCGTACCTCCCCGGCTCGATGATCATCGTCGGCGGCGGGGTCATCGGCACCGAGTACGCCAGCATGCTCGCCGAACTCGGCGTCCGCGTCACGCTCATCGAGGGGCGGCCGCGCATCCTCGACTTCCTCGACGCCGAGATCGGCGAGGCCCTGCAATACCACCTGCGCCAGTCGGGCATGACCCTCCGCATGGGCGAGAAGGTCGTGAGCATCAAGCGCATCCCCGTGCCCCAGGGGTCGCGCGGCGCCGAGGCCATCGACGCCGACGGGCCCGTTTCCAGCGACCTCGTCGAGGCCACGCTCGAGAGCGGCAAGACCATCCGCGCCGACTGCCTCATGTACTGCGTCGGTCGCCAGGGCGCGACCAACCGCCTGAACCTCTCCAACGTCCCCGGCATCTCCGCCGACGACCGCGGCCGCATCAAGGTCAACGAAAACTTCCAGACCGAGTCTCCCGACGTCTACGCCGTCGGCGACGTCATCGGATTCCCCGCCCTCGCGAGCACCAGCATGGAGCAGGGCCGCATGGCCGCCTGCCACATGTTCGGCGAGCGCTACGAGTCCTACGCGGAACTCTTCCCCTACGGCATCTACTCGATCCCCGAGATCTCCATGGTCGGTTGGACCGAGGAGAAACTCACGCAGGCCGGAATCCCCTACGAGGCGGGCATCGCCCAGTACAAGGAAACCGCCCGCGGCCAACTCCTCAACGACGAGGACGGCATGCTCAAGATGCTCATCCACCAGGAGTCCGGCGCGGTTCTCGGCGTGCACATCATCGGGAGCCAGGCGACGGAACTCGTCCACATCGGCCAGGCCGTCATGGCCTTCAAGGGCACGGTGGACTACTTCGTGAACACGGTCTTCAACTACCCGACCCTCGCCGAGTGCTACAAGATCGCCGCCTTCAACGGCCGCAACAAGATCCGGGCGATGTGACTCTACGAGCCCTTCGCGCAAGCGAAGGCCGAACTTCCGGCGAGTTCAGGACCACCTCCGACGGTACTGCCGAGCCAACTCGCGTATCCTCGGCTGATGGCCAAGCGAGCCCCCAAACCCTCCGCCGAGGTCGAGCCCATGCTCGCCCCGCCCGCCGCGCCGGCCGAGGCCCCGCCGGTCCACCCCATCACCCTCCTCGACAAGGTCATCGGCCACCCGCAGGCCAAGAAGAACCTCCAGACCGCCCTCCACTCCGGCCGCGTCCACCACGCCTGGATCTTCCACGGCCCCGCCGGCGTCGGCAAACTCACCACCGCCGTCGCGTTCGCCGCCGCGCTCCTCGACCCGACCACCCAGCCCGACCTCGGCGGCAACCTCGCCCCGGAGCCGGGCAGCGCCGTCCAGAACCTGATCCGCGCCGGCACGCACCCCGACCTCCACATCATCGCCAAGGAACTCGCCGCGATCAGCCGCGTCGATCAGGTCCGCAAAAGCAAGCAGCAGGGCATCGCCAAGGACGTCGTCGAAGAGTTCCTCATCGAGCCCGCCACCAGAAGCCGCACCCTCCACAACGACTCCCGCGCCGGCAAGGTCTTCATCGTCGATGAGGCCGAGCTCCTCGGCCCCCCCGCCCAGAACGCCCTCCTCAAGACCCTCGAAGAGCCCCCCGCCGGCACCGTCATCATCCTCATCACCAGCGCCGAGGAGCGCCTCCTCCCGACCATCCGCAGCCGCGCCCAGCGCGTCCCCTTCTCCCCCCTCGACGAGCAGGAGATGCTCAAGTGGCTCTCCCGCCGCTCCGGAGACGCCGGCATCGGGGCCGTCGAGCCCGCCAAACGCAGTTGGCTCCTCCGTTTCGCCTGTGGCTCCCCCGGCGCGGCCGACATCGCCCTCGCCAACGACCTCTTCTCCTGGGATCAGGCCCTCCGCCCGGCCCTCGACCAGATCGAGCGCGGCCAATACCCCGTCGGCGCCGCCTCCGCCATGGCCGCCCTGATCGACGACCGAGCCGGCGCGTCGATCAAGGGCCGCCCCGAGGCTAGTAAGGACGCCGCCAACAAGGCCTGGGCCCGTCGGTTGCTGTCGTTTGTGGCCGAAGATCTGCGATCTCGCCTCCGTCTCCGCACCGCCAAGAAGTCCTCCGCCGACGTCGAGGGAGATGCCCCGGCCCAGCGACTCCTCAGCGCCATCGACGCTGTCGCCGCTGCCGAGGGCTATCTCGCTTCCAACGTGAATCAGACCATGGTGATCGAGAATCTCGTCGCCCAGATGGCCGCGGAGCCCGTTGGAACCGCCTGATCCTTCCGCGAGTTTGCGTAAATCCGAGAAAGTGCTGCCTAGGGGCAGTTCGGGAACACGCAATCAATGGACGGGGTGTGTTTGGTGCGTATCATCGAATCACTGTCGGGGCGGCGGGGGAATACCCATCGTGGGGATGCGGGGCGTGTACCCAGGAGATTCTTTTATGAAGCGTTCGCACCTGTTGCTCTCGGCTTGTTGTCTCACCGTCATCGCCGCCGGCGTCGCCATCGGCCAGCCCGGCAAGGACAAGGCCCCGGCCATGCCCGAGATGACCCCCGAGCAGATGAAGTGCATGGAGGCCATGCAGGAGGCCGCGACCCCCGGCCCGATGCACGAGTGGCTCGCCAAGGGAATCGGCACCTGGGACGGCACCATCAAGATGTGGGAGAGCCCCGACAGCGCCGAGGCCCACGAGAGCCCCTGCTCCTCCGTCGTCACGTCCATGATGGACGGCCGCTTCATCAAGGACGAGGTCTCCAGCACCATGATGGGCATGCCCTTCCAGGGCTTCGGCATCTACGGCTACAACAACACCACCCAGCAGTTCGAGGCCAACTGGATCGACAACATGGGCACCATGCAGATGCGCATGACCGGCAAGCTCGCCGCCGACCACAAGTCCATGACCTGGACCAGCCGCTTCATGTGCCCCGTCCAGAAGAAGGAAGTCGGCATGCGCGAGGTCCAGACCTGGACCGGTCCCGACAGCATCAGGCTCGAGATGTACGGCCCCGACATGAGCGGCAAGGTCGCCGAGTACAAGATGATGGAAATCAACATGACCCGCAAGGCCGGCTCGGCCCCCAAGGCCGCGATGCCGATCAAGAAGATGGGCCACTAAGCCCGCGTCGTCCGGCGATCCGAAAACCCCGAAGACCCCCGCGAGAGCGGGGGTTTTTCGTTCCGCCAGCCGGGCCGGCCCAGAGGTCGGCCGCCGAACTCTCGGACCATGGGATGGTCCGATTCCTCGGGCCGGCATCACACTCTGCGGTCTCTGCAAGCCGGGAGCGAGCCCCCCGATCCGTCCCCCCGCTCGCCCCACAGGCGACGCTCCGTTGTGTCGATGCCCACGGTCCCCGCCCAATCCCCCGGAGCCCACCGATGAGCAGTCCGACCCCCACGCCATCCGCCTCGCCCACCGTCACCACGCGCCGCCAGCGGCTGGCCACCTTCAACGCCCCCCACACACACGA
>OEIU01000159.1_pt1 | contig 69769 bp, 69 predicted proteins | sample 1539221 | NCBI WGS metagenome assembly OEIU01 (sample SAMN03792071, study PRJEB22550) | activated sludge metagenome | feature: wastewater treatment plant; material: activated sludge; isolation source: Wastewater treatment plant of a petroleum refinery complex | place: Argentina: Zarate | collected...
CACAGCGCTGCGCGACAGTCGGGGGTGCGAGCCAGCTCAGGTTGCGGTCCGGTTAGGCGTCGGGGTCGGGCCGTCATTCGTATTGCGACCTTCGCCCCGCGTGCCACCGCGTATCTTCGCGCGCCGCCAGAGCTTTCATGCTCGGGGGCGAGCCGGCCGGATCATGAATGGTTAAGCATCACATGCAACCTGCCGAAGTCACTATGTCGCCTGGCCTTCGGCAGAAGGCCATCCTGCACAGGTACATGGACTTGCCAAAGCTGCTCGATCTACTCCACTCGAAGACTCTGTATCTGCGGCGAGCCAGTGGCTTTTCTGATCGCCTTGAAGGCGTCCCGTTTCCCGCGTTCCGCCAGCAGCTAGAGGTGCCGTGGAAGACCTTTGTCGCAAGTACGGCCTTGCAGCACCGGTGCGCCAGTCTGCACTGGCAGTGACGAAAACCTGATGCCTACCTCGAACACTGGGCAACACATGTCGCCTTCAAGCCATGAGTTACTTCAATGAGTCCTTATATCGGTGCAGCGCGTGCGACTTCCGCTGTCACGATCCGCTACAGAACATCTCCGAACCTCAGTCGCTGTTTGCCCTTCGTGTCTACGAACTAGGAAATGGGCAAGTCGCGCCTGTCTTGCCGGAGGAGGCGTTTTGCCTCCAATGTGATGCCGTAGTGCTTGCGGAGTCACTCCCCGACCCGAAAATCGTGGATGAGTACATCTCCAGACTAGACAATCAGCGGTCCGAACAGTACTGCCTTCCGGAGGAATACAAGCAGACCTTTCGGAGGGCTGCCGCTCGTTGGAGCGCCTGGGCGCACCAGAACGTCAAGCGGCGACGACGTTGCCTCACTTGTGGTGCGGCTGTCTTGGCACTCGCTCCCGTCGCAGAAGTAGCCCTTGACCAGGAAGGTGACGAGCTTTATCGCAACTACGAACATCCCGGTTGTCCCGGTGTATTGACTATCTCTCACGGCCTCGCGCGGCACGCGTTTGGCGAACCAGACGTACCGCCGCTCATTCGGTATCTGCCAACTGGCGAGCGCGCCAACACAGCCTCGTCGGGCAGCCAGCTAGCGCTTGCTTTACCAGCCGAAGCACCACCGCCTATGCGGTTGGTAGAGGTCTATGTCCTTGATCCGAACGGCTCCTACAAGACAACTTGGGCCGTAGGCAAGGAGATCCCGCCTGCTCTCTTCGAGAAGGTATATGACCGGCAAGCCGAGTGCGTCTATGCGATCACAACGTACAACCGCGGCGAGCCCGAGACGGTCGTAATCACACGGGATCGCTGGCTCCACGCAAAGGCTCTGTTTCGCCGTGTTGACCCTAGCGACGGCTAACCGGCCCGAAGCGGGCGGCGGTTTGGTTTCGTCGTTCAGCGTCACCAGTCCAGCGCTCTCTGCAGAGTCTCTTCCAAGAACAAGGACTTCGCACCATGCACTTCGAGTGGGATCCTGCAAAGGCAGCCACCAACGTCGGCAAGCATGGTGTAACTTTTGACGAGGCGGCAACGGTGTTTCTGGATGAACTTGCCGTGTCGGGTTCCGATCCAGACCATTCGGCCGGCGAATCTCGCTACATCACTTTTGGCATGTCACGCCTGGGGCGGTTGCTCACGGTCTCCCACACTTACCGATCGAGTGGCATACGAATCATCAGTGCACGGCGCGTCACCCGCGTCGAAAGGAAGATTTATGAAGAAGGCTGACACGGAAATGCGCGCAGAGTACAAGCGCTCCGACTTCGCGAAACTCGAACGAGGCAAGTTCTTCAAGGAAGCCTCCAAGGGGACGGCTGTCGCCCTGATCGATCCCAAGCTGGCCAAGGCTTTTCCTACGTCCGAGGCAGTCAACGAGGCGCTTCGCGGTTTACTTGCGCTGGCCGACGAAACAGCGCGCATCACAGGCCGCTCGAAGCGCGGCGCCCGCAAGCGTGCGGCCGTTTAGCTTCGTCTCGTCATCCACGCCGCGCCCGAGGTCGAAGCGGCCGGGTCGCACACTTGTCGTTGCGCGCTTCTAGCCCAAAAGTTACACCCTGACCATGCGTGTCTAGAAGACCGCTGAGTACGCGGACTGGATCGACAACCTGAAGGATCGGGCAGGTCGCGCTCGTGTCCTCATGCACGACTTGGCACACGACTTGGGGTCAGGTCTCTCTTGTATCCTCCCATGCTCCGTCTGCTGCGCATTTCCGGCTCCGCGCATCCTGCTCGGGCGAGATTGCCATGTGGAATGCAGAGAATTGAGAGACTTGGCCCAAGTTCGGTTCGCAGTTTGGGTGACCACAGTTCGGACCCCAGTTCGCTCGCCATTCACGGCGCGCCTGAGACCGAACTCTGCGTCAGCCCGCGGAAAGCGCGATGGTGCGCTGCGGAAATGCGCGCAGCAGTTTCTGGTCCATGGTGACAAGCTTCGTATCGAGCTTCATCGCCAGCGCGATGAATTCACAGTCGTAGGCGGAACAATCGCTGTCGCGTACCAGCTCCAATACGGCCATGGACTCGACCTCGAACTCTGCCCCTTCAAGCAGGCTTTCTGCTTCGCGCTGAAGGCTGTTTGCCTGCTCGAATGAAAGAGCCTTGCGCCGCATGTACCCCGCCAGGATGTTGCGGAACTCGCTGCGCCAAAGTATCGGGGCGGCCCAATCCGCATCCCGCTCGAGCAGTGCCTCTGCTGCGGCCGTGTACTCGCCGGGCAAGTACAAGTACGCGAGCACGTTCGAGTCGACCACGATCATGGGCGGTCCTCGCGCTTTGCCGCATCGATGTCGCGAGCGCGGAACTTGCCGGCCGGCAGGGCCGCCCGCAGTTCGCGAGCGCGTGCAATCCGCTCGCTCGGCATCACCTTGGTGGGCAGCAGTACCGACTCCAGGCAAACGATGGCCTCGCTGTTCAGGCTGCGGCGGTGCATTTGTGCGGCAAGCTTCAGGCGGTCATACACGGCGTCGGGGATATTTTTCAACGTCAGGGTCGTGGGCATGGCGTTCTCCACCCAAAATGGAACCATTATGGTTCCATTGATGGTGCCGGTCAAGACGACGCGGGCTCCTGCGATGTCGCGGAACATCTGCGCACGCCTGAAGAGATGGCAGCCGGGCGGCCTCGAATCTTCAACCGCCCGGCCCGGCCCCGCGAAATGAGTGGATGTCTACGTGGCGGCGCGAGCCGCTGTCACGCTGTTCGAAGGCCGCAATCGTCTTCTTTGACGACTTCGCGCTGCAGTTCTTCGACGAAGAGCATTCCTCCAACGAAGAGCGGTTCATCATGCTCGGGATGAGTTCGAACGCGAAGCTGCTGGTTGTGTGTCACTGCGAGCGCGCCGAAGGCGAAGTCATCCGCATCATTTCAGCGCGGAAGGCGACGCGCGGCGAGGCCGCGTTCTACCGAGGTGGCTGACATGAAAGCTGAGTACGACTTCTCGAAGATGAAGTCCCGCAAGAACCCCTACGCGTCTAAGCTCAAGAAGCCCGTCACGATGCGGCTGTCGGAAGACGTTGTCGAGTACTTCAAGGGCATGGTAGAAAAAGCGGGGGTTCCGTACCAAAGCCTCATCAACCTCTATCTGCGCGACTGTTTGGCCCAGAACAGGCGCGTGCAGATCAGGTGGCCGAGCACTGAGCTGCGCACCAGAAAGCAACTTGAATCCGCTTGACTGAAAGCCTTTCGACTGGAACCGCCTGCTGGCCAGGGCGCACGCCGAAGAACACGTACAGGACACCCCATGGAACGCGATCAAGCCTCGAAGTTCGTCAACGACCTGCTGCGCCTGATGCTGGCGCGCAATGGCTCGGACCTTTTCCTCACCGCCGAATTTCCGCCGGCCATCAAGGTCGACGGCAAGATCAGCAAGGTCAGCCCGCAACCGCTGACCGGCCAGCACACGCTGCAGCTGGCGCGCGCGGTGATGAACGACAAGCAGGCCGCCGAGTTCGAGAAGACCAAGGAGTGCAACTTCGCGATCAGCCCGCAGGGCGTGGGGCGCTTCCGCGTCAACGCCTTCCTGCAGCAGGGGCACGTGGGGCTGGTGTTCCGCACGATCCCGCAGACGCTGCCGACCATCGACACGCTCAAGCTGCCCAAGATTTTGCGCGACGTGGCCATGACCAAGCGCGGGCTGGTGATCTTCGTCGGCGCCACCGGCTCGGGCAAGAGCACCTCGCTGGCGGCGATGGTCGACCACCGCAACGAGAACTCCTACGGCCACATCATCACCATCGAGGATCCGGTGGAGTTCGTGCATCCGCACAAGAACTGCATCGTCACGCAGCGCGAGGTGGGCATCGACACCGACGGCTGGGAAGCGGCGCTGAAGAACACGCTGCGCCAGGCGCCGGACGTGATCCTGATGGGCGAGATTCGCGACCGCGAGACGATGGACCACGCGGTGGCCTTCGCCGAGACCGGCCACCTATGCATGGCCACGCTGCACGCCAACAGCTCCAACCAGGCGCTGGACCGCATCATCAACTTCTTCCCCGAGGAGCGCCGCGCGCAGCTGCTGATGGACCTGTCGCTGAACCTGCGCGCGCTGGTTTCGCAGCGGCTGCTGCCGCACCAGGAAGGCAAGGGCCGCGTCGCGGCGGTGGAGATCATGCTGAACACGCCGCTGGTGGCCGACATGATCTTCAAGGGCGAGGTCGGCGAGATCAAGGAGCTGATGAAGCGCAGCCGCGAGCTGGGCATGCAGACCTTCGACCAGGCGCTGTTCGACCTGTACGAAGCCAATGCCGTCAGCTACGAGGACGCGCTGCGCAACGCCGATTCGGTCAACGACCTGCGGCTGCAGATCAAACTGCACAGCCAGCGTGCGCGCAACCCGGACCTGGCTTCGGGCACCGAGCATCTGACGATCGTGTGAGGCTTGGGGCGGGCGCCCCGTGCTTCTCGGGCGCGTCAGCTGCGCCGGCGCCAGTACCCGGGCGCGCGGCGCTGGTGCGCCACGGCGAGCACCGTGGCTACGCCGTCTGCCAGGTCATAGTGCACGGTGTACGGGAATCGGCTCAGCATCCGGAAGTGAATCCCGGCCTCGTCCTTCGGCCACGAGTGCGCATCGCCCGCAAGACTGTCGATCTTGTCGAACAGTTCCGTCCGGAAGGCGTCCGCCGCCAGCGGGCTGCGCTCGAGGTACCAGAGGAAGGCCTCGCGGAACTCCGCCTCCGCCTCCGGGAGGATCTCTACCCGGAAGCGGCTCACAGCGCGCCGATGCGCGCGCGAGCCTCAGCCCAAGGCACGGCGGCGGACACGCCCGAACGCAGCGCATCCCGGCGCCGCAGAAGCTCTTGCCTCCAGGCTTGCGAAACGCTCGCGTCCTCGCTGCCTTCCAGGCTGTCGACTAGCGCCGCAGCCACCGCCGAGCGTTCCTCTTCCGGAAGGCCCAGCACCTCGTCCAGAAGGTGGTCCACGCGAGCGTTCATATCGATCCAGTCTACACCCGGTCGGCCGCGCCGCCGCCTCGTCGCCCGAACGAACTCAAGCGTTGGGCGTCAGCTTGTATGGCTGCACAGCCATTCCCGAAGGGCCGCATCCGCCCCCGCGGCATACTTGATCCATGAGCAGCAAGACCTACGGCTCCGTGCCGCCGCGCCGCGTCGCCTTCCTCGGCCTGGGCGTGATGGGCCATCCGATGGCCGGCCATCTGGCGCGCGCCGGGCACCGCGTCACCGTCTACAACCGCAGCGCGGCCAAGGCCGCGGACTGGCAGGCGTTATACGGCGGCGAGCGCGCGGGCACGCCCGCTGCCGCAGCCAGCGGCGCCGAGTTCGTGTTCGCCTGCGTCGGCAACGACGACGACCTGCGCAGCGTGGTGCTGGGCAGCGACGGCGCCTTCGCCGGCATGGCGCCGGGCGCAATCTTCGTCGACCACACCACGGCCTCGGCCGCGGTGGCGCGCGAGCTGCATGCCGATGCCCGCGAGCACGGGCTGCAGTTCGTCGACGCGCCGGTGTCGGGCGGGCAGGCCGGCGCGGTCAACGGCGTGCTCACCGTGATGTGCGGCGGCGACGCGCCGGCCTTCGACGCGATGCAGCCGCTGGCAATGGCCTATGCGCGCGCGGTGACGCGCGTCGGCGGCCCCGGTGCCGGGCAGCTGGCGAAGATGGTCAACCAGACCTGCATCGCCGGCCTGGTGCAGGGCCTGGCCGAGGCCATCGCCTTCGGCGAGAAGGCGGGGCTGGACATGAAGCAGGTGCTCGAGGTCATCGGCAAGGGTGCAGCGCAGAGCTGGCAGCTGGAGCAGCGCGGCCCGACGATGGTCGACGACCAGTTCGACTTCGGCTTCGCGGTCGACTGGATGCGCAAGGACCTGGGCCTGGTGCTCGACGAGGCGCGGCGCAACGGCGCGCGCGTGCCCGTCACCGCGCTCGTCGACCAGTTCTACGGCGACCTGCAGCGCCTGGGCGGCGGCCGCTGGGATACCTCCAGCCTGATCCGCCGTCTGCGCGGCTAAGGTTTCGCCGCCGAGGCGGCCGGCGCCGCCGACGCCGCGTTGGTCGGCGGGACGGGCATCGCCGCCAGCTCGGCCGGCGTGATGGTTTCGAACACCTTGACCACCTTCTGCACGCCGCCGACCGACCGCGCCACGTGCGCCGCCACGTTGGCCTCGGCTTCGGTGACGCGGCCCATCAGGTAGACCACGCCGCGTTCGGTGACGACCTTGATCGAGGCCATCTGCAGCTCCTTGGCCTGGACGAAGCCGGACTTGACCTTGGTGGTGGTCAGCGTGTCGGTTGATATCTGCGCCAGGCTGCTGTTGGGCATCACCGCCAGCTCGTTGACCACCGCGTGCACGTTCTCCACCTTGGCCACGGCCGCCTCCACCTTGGCGCGGTCGGCGTCGTTCGGCACCTGGCCGGTGAGCAGCACCACGCGGTTGTAGCTGGTGACGCTGACGTTGCCGCGTTCGCCGATGGCGTCGGCGATGACGGTCGCGGCGCGCAGTTCGATGGTCTGGTCGTCGACCTGCGCGCCGGTGCTGCGCCGGTCCACCGCCAGCATCGTGCCGCCGGCCACCGCGCCGCCGACCACCGCCACGCAGCCGCCGAGCACGCCGCTGATCGCCAGGGCCGCGAGGAGCGCGCGGCCCAGGGCGTGGCGCGCCGCCACGGTGCGGCGCAGGGTCAAGTTCGTCATAAGGGGTCCTGTTCTCCCATCAGTTGCAGATCGACCGCGTCGCACAGGCAATGCAGCACCAGCAGTTGCAGTTCGACGACGCGCGCCGCGCGGTCGTGCGGCACGGCGATGAGCACGTCGGTCTCGCCGAGCAGATCGCGCAGCGCCGGGGCCCCGCGGCCGCCGAGCAGCACCACCGCCATGTCGCGCGCATGCGCGGCTTCGATGCCGGCCTTCAGCGCCGCGTCCTTCCCCAGCGGGTCGATCAGCAGCAGCACGTCGCCGCTCTGGCCCAGCGCCTGGATCTGCTTGACCCACGCCGGCTCGCCGTTGCGCGCCAGCGCGCCCAGCAGCACTGCATCGGCGGCCAGCGCCACAGCGGCCAGCGCGGGACGTTCGCGCTCGAAGCGGCCGACGAAGGCGGCGCAGAAGTGCTGTGCCAGCGCGGCGCCGCCGCCGACGCCGGCCACGAGCAGCTTGCCGCCGGCGGTGATGCAGCCGGTCAGGGCCTGCGCCGCATCGGCCACGGGCCGGGCGAGGCTTTCGGCGGTCTGGTACTGGAGGTCAGCGCTGTCGAAGAACTGTTGCTGTATGCGCTGCTCGAGCATGGACATGCATCATATGACACGGCCCTCCGGCGGCAGTTCCCGCACCGGCCCGGCGCGGCGCAGCAGCGTGCCCAGCCCCAGCGTCAGCGCCAGGCTCGGCAGCGCCGAACCCCAGGCCGGCCACCACTGCGCGCCGGCGTGGAAGGTGGCGATGCCCAGCAGCCACAGCAGCGTCGGCGCCCAGCGCCACTGGCGCTCGGGCGGCAGGCCCGGCGCAAGCTGCGAGATGACCACGCCGAACAGCGGCACGAAGATCGAACTCAGCAGCAGCAGGAAGGGCTCCAGGCTGTGCATCGGCAGCAGCAGCGCGCCCACGGTGCCGAGCACGGCCAGCCCCATGCCGATGCGCCGGATCGACAGCCGCCGGCGCAAAAAGTTGACCGACACCGCGCCCGAGTGCACGTCGCCATAGGCGTTGTCCAGCTCGTCGATGAGGATCAGGCCCAGCGCCACCAGCCCGCCCTGCGCCAGCAGCAGCGTGGCCACCAGCTCGGCGCCAGGCGCCGAGGTGCTGACCACCAGCACGCCGAGCACGTAGCACCAGATGTTGGCCAGCGCAAAGCCGAGCCAGGTGCCGCGCAGCGCCGCCGCGGCGGAGCGGCCATAGCGCGCATAGTCGGCCACCAGCGGCAGCCACGACACCGGCATCGCGATCACCAGGTCCAGCGCCTGCAGCACGCTCATCGAGCCGTCGCCGGGGCGGTTCCACAGCGCCGTGAAGCCCTGCGCCTGCGCGCGCGACCAGAACTGCCAGCTCAGCCAGCACAGCGACAGCACCACCAGCGGCAGCCCGAAGCGGCTGACGAAGCGCCGCACCAGCCCGGTCATCGTGCCGCCGGCCAGCGCCACCAGCAGCGCGCCCCAGGCCAGCGTGGCCGCCACCGGCAGCCAGGCGGCGTCCAGCCCGGTAAGCTGGCGCAGGATGGCCGCCGTGCCGTCGCGCATGATCACCAGCTCGAAGGCCGTCCAGCCGAGCAGCTGCACCACGTTCAGCGCCACCGGCAGCATGGCGAACTGCCGGCCCAGCGTGTGCCCGACCAGCGCCGAGCTGGACAGGCCTTCGCGGCAGCCGATCGCCGCCACCCAGGCCAGCAGCCCCGCGCCCAGCACCGAGCCGGCGAGCACGGCCAGCAGCGCGTGCGGCAGGCTCAGGCCCGGCACCAGGAAGCTGCCGACCTGCATCACCAGCAGGCCCACGCCCAGGCTGAACCACAGCGAGGCATGCTGGCCGAAGCCGAACACGCGGTCGGCCGCGGGCACCGGCAGCGAAGACGCATGCGCGCTGTCGCGGCGCGGCGCGGACGACGGGTTAGACGTGTTTGCCATTCGTGCGCTCCTGCAGATGAATGGCAGGTCGGCAGTCATGGCGGCGGCACCGCCTCGAGCTTGCTTCCCTGCGCGAGGATGACCTCAATCAGGTTCAAAGGGACTCTCTCAGCCGCTGCCTGAACAGGCCGCAGCACCCCCAGCGAATGGGCGATCTTAGCCGGCGTCGAAAGCCGCCTTGATCCAGACGATGCGCTCGCCGTCGATGGCCACGACGTCGAAGCGGCACGGCGGCAGCGCCGGCAGCCGCAGCAGGTAGTGCCGTGCGGCGCGCACGATGCGCTGCTGCTTGGCGGCGCCGATGCTGGCCAGCGCGCCGCCGTGGCCGGCATCGGCACGCGCGCGCACCTCGACGAAGACCAGCGTGCCGTCGCGCTCGCGCAGGATCAGGTCCACCTCGGCGCCGCGCGCGTGCGGGCCGCCGGCCAGCCGATAATTGCGCTGCACGAGCCTCAGGCCCTGGGCTTGCAGATGGGCCAGCGCACGCGCCTCGGCGGCGTCGCCGATGGCCTTCGTGGTCCTGCCGCCCGCCGCCTTGAACATCGACCCCGCCCTCCTGCAATCCGCCGCCGCTGCGGCCGCGGGTGCGCAGCAGTATCCCGCAGGCGCGCTCTATGTCGTGGCCACGCCGATCGGCAACCTGGCCGACCTGACGCTGCGCGCGATCCACGTGCTCGGCCTGGTCGACGCGGTGGCCTGCGAGGACACGCGCGTCAGCGCGGTGCTGCTGCGCCACCTGGGGCTGGACAAGCCGCTGATCGCCTTGCACCGCCACAACGAGGCGCAGGCCAGCGCGCTGCTGCTGCAGCGGCTGCAGCAGGGCCAGCGCGTGGCCGTGGTCAGCGACGCCGGCACGCCGGCCGTGTCGGACCCGGGTGCGCTGCTGGTGGCGCGGGTGGCCGCGGCCGGCTGCCGCGTGCTGCCGGTGCCTGGTGCCAGCAGCGCGTTGGCGGCGTTGAGCGTGGCCGGCGATGCGGCCGACGGATCCGGCGGCTTCGCCTTCGTCGGTTTCCTGCCCGCCGGCGGCGCGGCGCGCAGTGCGGCGCTGCAGCGGCTGGCGCAGGCCGCAGCCGCGCAAGTGCTGTTCGAGGCGCCGCACCGCATCGACAAGCTGGCGCGCGAGTTGGCCGAGGCCATGCCGCAGCGCCGGCTGACGCTGTGCCGCGAGCTGACCAAGCAGTTCGAGACCGTGCACACGCTGGCTGCCGCCGAACTGCCGGCCTGGCTGGCCGCCGATGCGCAGCGGCAGCGCGGCGAATTCGTGCTCGTGCTGCATGCATTGCCGGCCGCCGCGGCTGAAGAAGACGGCCTGCCGCCGGCAGCGCAACGCACGCTCGGCCTGCTGCTGCGCGAGCTGCCGCTGAAGCAGGCGGTGAGCCTGGCGGCCGAACTGGGCGCCGGGCCGCGCAACGCGCTGTACCAGGCGGCGTTGCAGATGCAGGCCACCACCCCCAAGTAGGTCCGACTCCTAGAATGAAACCCGCCTGTCGTTGAGGAAGCCCACATGATCAGCCGCGAACCCACGCTCGAACGCCTGGCCATTGCCCAAGGCGTGCTGCTCGAACCCTTCGGTCTGGACGAAGCGGCGCTGGCGCGCGCGCTGGCCACCATCGGCGAGCACCGCGTCGACGATGCCGACCTGTATTTCCAGAGCACGCGCCACGAAGGCTGGAGCCTGGAAGAAGGCATCGTCAAGAGCGGCAGCTTCAGCATCGACCAGGGCGTCGGCGTGCGCGCGGTGGCCGGCGAGAAGACCGCCTTCGCTTATTCCGACGAATTGTCCGAGGCGGCGCTGCAGGATGCGGCGCGCACCGTGCGCACCATCGCCGCGGCCGGGCAGAACAAGCGCGTCAAGCTCGCCGCCCGGCCGCGCGTGAGCGGCAGTCGCGTGCTCTACGGGCCGACCGACCCGATCGCCACGCTCGACAGCGCGCAGAAGGTGGCGCTGCTGGAGCGCGTCGAGAAGCTGGCGCGCGCCAAGGACCCGCGCGTGGTGCAGGTGATGGCCGGGCTGGCCGCCGAATACGACGTGGTGCTGGTGGCCCGCGCCGACGGCACGCGCGCCGCCGACGTGCGCCCGCTGGTGCGCGTCTCGGTGACGGTGATCGCCGAACAGAACGGCCGGCGCGAGGTCGGCACCGGCGGCGGCGGCGGACGCTTCGGCCTGGGCTACTTCCAGGACGAGGTGCTGAAGTCCTACGTCGAGCAGGCGGTCAACGCGGCGCTGACGAACCTGGAAGCGCGCCCGGCGCCGGCCGGCGAGATGAGCGTCGTGCTCGGCCCGGGCTGGCCCGGCGTGCTGCTGCACGAGGCCGTCGGCCACGGGCTCGAAGGCGACTTCAACCGCAAGGGCTCGTCCACCTTTGCCGGGCGCATCGGCCAGCGTGTCGCGGCCAAGGGTGTGACCGTGCTCGACGACGGCACGATCGCCGACCGGCGCGGCAGCCTGAACATCGACGACGAAGGCCATGCGACGCAGCGCAACGTGCTGATCGAGGACGGCATCCTGAAGGGCTACATCCAGGATGCGCTGAACGCGCGGCTGATGGGTGTCAAGCCCACCGGCAACGGCCGGCGCGAAAGCTACGCGCACGTGCCGATGCCGCGCATGACCAACACCTACATGCTGGGCGGCGCGCACAGCAAGGAAGAGATCATCGCCAGCATCAAGCGCGGGCTGTACGCCACCAACTTCGGCGGCGGCCAGGTCGACATCACCAGCGGCAAGTTCGTGTTCTCGGCCAGCGAGGCCTTCTGGGTCGAGGACGGCAAGATCGTCTATCCGGTCAAGGGCGCGACGCTGATCGGCAACGGCCCGGAAGCGATGACGCGCGTCAGCATGATCGGCAACGACATGCAGCTGGACACCGGCGTCGGCGTCTGCGGCAAGGACGGCCAGAGCGTGCCGGTGGGCGTGGGTCAGCCGACGCTGCGCATCGACCGGTTGACGGTGGGCGGCACGGCATAGCGTCTCGGCGGCGAGCGGCTCGACGAACAAGAGATGCCGACCATCCACGATTCCAGGCACGCGCACGCCACGCTCGACGCCGTCGGCATCGGCACGCTGCAGTTGCGCGACGCCGGCCGGCTGAACATCATCGGCAGCGCGGCCATTACCGATCTGCGCGCCGCGCTGCAGGCGCTGTCGGCCGAGCCCGAGCTGCGCGTGCTGGTGCTGCGCGGCAGCGGCGAGCGCGCCTTCATCGGCGGTGCCGACATCGGCGAGATGGCGGCGCTGAATCCGGCCACGGCCCAAAGCTTCATCAGCGGCCTGGCCGGGCTGTGCGACGCGGTGATGCAGGTGCCGGTGCCGGTGATCGCGCGCCTCGCCGGCTGGTGCCTGGGTGGCGGGCTCGAAGTGGCGCTGGCCTGCGATCTGCGCCTGGCCGACGACAGCGCGATGTTCGGCATGCCCGAGCTCAAGGTCGGCATCCCGTCGGTGATCCACGCGGCGCTGCTGCCGCGGCTGATCGGCAGCTCGCGCGCCGACTGGATGCTGCTCGGCTGCGAGAACATCGACGCGGCGCGCGCCGAGGCCTGGGGGCTGGTGCATGAGCGCTGCGCGGTCGGCGGCCTGGACGAGTTGGTGGAGCAGCGCGCTCGCTCGCTGGCTGCGCTGCCGCCGCAGGCGCTGCGCCAGCAGAAGCGCCTGCTGCGCCACTGGCAGACGGTGCCGCTGGCGCAGGCCGTGCGCGACAGCATCGGCGAGTTCGCGCACGCCTACACCACCGGCGAGCCGCAGGCGGCGATGGGCGAGTTCATGGCGCGCAAGCGGCCGGCTGCCGACGCCTGACTTCGCCTCGCCGGGCTCTTCAGTGGGGCTTGCGCGGCCGCTTGAAGGAGTCCGGCCGCACGACGTTGCTGCCGCGGCGTTGCGCACGGCGGATCGCGTCGTCGGCCTCGCGCGCGGCATGCCGGCGGTGCCGGGGCCAGAACCAGGCGCGCCGCGCCAGCTGCCGGCCGCGCAGCAGCGCCCGCCTGAAGACCGCGTCGACGCGCCGGCGCTGCGGCTCGCGCAGCAGCATGCGCAGCAGCAGCGCCACGCAGACCGCCAGCGCAATGCCGGCGACGATGCTGTGCATCACGCGGCGCTCCTTCAGGCCAGATGCCGCAGCTTGCGCAGCGCCACCGACAGCATCGCCAGATCGGCCGATTTGGCGTCGGCCAGCTCGGCGAGCAGCTTGTGTGCGTCCTGCAGCACCTGCTGGTTCTCGGCTTCCCAGGCCTGCAGCATCTGCGCCGCGCTGCCCTGGCGCCGGCCCAGCACTTCGAGCGCGATCTGACGCTGCAGTTCGCCCAGCTCGTCGCCGAGCGCGATCTTGGCCAGCGTGTCCCAATGGCCACGCGCATCCAGCGACTCGATCTGCCGCTGCACGCGGTGCAGCCCGAGCCGCGCACCCAGCTCGGCGTGCAGCTCGCCCACCTGCTGCAGCGGCACGCCGCTGGCCTGCGCGATCTCGGCGATGTCCAGCGCGTCGTGCAGCCCGTCGGTGGCGGCGACGGCCTGCGCCAACGCGGACGGCACTCCGGCCGCGACCCAGGCCACGGCCTGCGGCGAGCTCGCTGCCTCCGGCTCGAGCCGCTCGCGCAGCATGGCCGCTGCCGGCGTCAAGCGCTCGATCAACGGCTGCAGGCCCTCGGCCAGGCGCCGCGGCTGCAGCAGCCAGGTGGTGGCGCGCGCGCTCGGGCCCTTCATGTGATTCGCCATCTCGGCCTGCACCGCGTCGGGTACCTGGTTGTCCAGCGCTTCGATCTGCCGCCACAACTCGCCGCAGCCGAAGACCTCGCGCACCACCAGGAAGGCGCGCACGATCTGCGCGGGCTGGGCGCCGCTCATCTCGCTCAGCCGGTGCACGAAGGTCGGGCCGACGCGGTTGACCAAGCGGTTCAGCAGGTGGGTGGCGATGATCTCGCGGCGCAACGGGTGGCGCGGAACGTAGGCGGCGAACTTCTCGCGCAGCAGCGGCGGGAAGTAGTGCGTCAACGCGCTCGCCACCCAGGGGTCTTCGGGCAGGTCGGATTCGACCAGCTCGTCCGACAGCCACATCTTGCTGTAAGCCAGCAGCACCGCCAGCTCGGGGGTGGTCAGTCCTTGGCCCTGCTTCTCGCGCTCGGCAAGCTGCTCGTCGTCGGGCAGGTACTCGATGGCGCGGTTCAACAGGCCGTTCTTTTCCAGGTGGCGCATGAAGCGCGCCTGCTGGTCGAGCAGCGTGGCGCCGAGCCGGCGCGTGTGCGACAGCACCTGCGTCTGGTAGTAGTTGTCCGACAGCACCATCGCCGCCACGTCGCCGGTCATCCGCGGCAGCAGCGCGTTGCGCTGCTTTTCGGTCATCTCGCCGTCGGCCACCGCCAGGCCGAGCAGGATCTTGATGTTGACCTCGTGGTCCGAGGTGTCGACGCCGGCCGAGTTGTCGATGGCGTCGGTGTTGATGCGCACGCCCGCCAGCGCCGCCTCGATGCGGCCGAGCTGCGTGCAGCCCAGGTTGCCGCCTTCGCCGGCCACCTTGCAGCGCAGGTCGGCGCCGTCGACGCGCAGCGCGTCGTTGGCGCGGTCGCCGACATCCGCATGGCTCTGGCTGCGCGCCTTGACATAGGTGCCGATGCCGCCGTTGTAGAGCAGATCCACCGGCGCCTTCAGGATCGCGCCCAGCAGTTCGGCCGGTGCCAAGCGCAGGTCGTCGCGCGGCTCGATACCCAGCGCCGCGCAGGCCTGAGGTGATACCGGGATCGACTTCTGCGCGCGCGACCACACGCCGCCGCCGGCGGAAATCAGGCTCGTGTCGTAGTCGGCCCACGACGAGCGCGGCAGCGCGAACAGCCGCTCGCGCTCGGCGAAGGACGCGGCGGCGTCCGGCGCCGGGTCGATGAACACATGGCGGTGGTCGAAGGCCGCCACCAGCCGGATGTGCCGCGACAGCAGCATGCCGTTGCCGAACACGTCGCCCGACATGTCGCCGATGCCGGCCACGGTGAAGTCCTGGCTCTGCGTGTCCACGCCCAGCTCGCGGAAGTGGCGCTTGACGCTCTCCCACGCGCCGCGCGCGGTGATGCCCATGGCCTTGTGGTCGTAGCCGACGCTGCCGCCGGAGGCGAAGGCGTCGCCGAGCCAGTGGCCGTATTCGGCCGAGATGGCGTTGGCATGGTCGGAGAAGCTGGCCGTGCCCTTGTCGGCCGCCACCACCAGGTAGGGGTCGTCGCCGTCGAGGCGGCGCACCAGCGGCGGCGGCAGCACCTGGCCGCCGGCCAGGTTGTCGGTCAGGTCGAGCAGGCCGCGCAGATAGTCCTGGTAGCAGGCCACGCCTTCCTTCAGGTAAGCCTCGCGGTCGCTGGCCGGCGGGGCCTTCTTCAGCACGAAGCCGCCCTTGCTGCCGACCGGCACGATGACCGTGTTCTTGACCATCTGCGCCTTGACCAGGCCCAGCACCTCGGTGCGGAAGTCCTCGGGCCGGTCGCTCCAGCGCAGGCCGCCGCGCGCCACTTTGCCGCCGCGCAGGTGGATGCCCTCGAAGCGCGGCGAGTAGACGAAGATCTCGACCAGCGGCCTGGGCTCGGGCAGGCCGGGCACCTTGGCAGAGTCGAACTTGAAGCTCAGGAAGCTGCGCTGCGGCCCGGGCGCGCCCGAGTGGCCGACCCCCGTGCGCCAGCGGTTGGTGCGCAGCGTGGCCAGCACCAGCGCCAGCAGCTGGCGCAGCACGCGGTCTTCGTTCAGATTGCTGACGCGGTCCAGCGCCAGCTCGATCGCGCGCACCTGCTCGGCGGCCGCCGCGTCGTCGTGCTCGCGCGGGTGCAGGCGCAGGTGGAACAGCCGCACCAGCATGTGCACGATCTGCGGCTGCGCGGCCAGCGTGGCCTCGATCGTGCTCTGCGACAGCGCGAAGCCGATCTGCTTGCAGTACTTGGCGTAGGCGCGCAGCACGACGATGTCGTCGGCCGTCAGCCCGGCGCGCAGCACCAGGCGGTTGAAGTCGTCGTTCTCCGCCTCGCCGCGGAACACGCGTGCGAAGCTGTGCTCGAACAGCCGCGCCAGCGTCTCGAACTCGGCCTCGTCGGACAGCGGCGCTTCGAGCTTGAAGTCGTGCAGCGCCGCCAGCGCGCCGCCGTCCGCGCCGTCGTCGCGCGGACCGATGCGGAAGTTGTCCTCGCCGAGCACGCGCACGCCCATGTGTTCGAGCATCGGCAGGCTGTCCGACAGCACCACCGGCTCGCCCCGCCGGTAGACCTTGAAGCCCAGGCTGACCGCGCTGCCGCCCAGCGGCCGGTACAGCGCCAGGCCCAGCGGCTGCTCGGGCGTCAGCGCGTCGACTTCCAGCAGGTCGGGCACCGCGGCGTGCGCCGCATGGATCGCGCGGTAGACCTGCGGAAAGGCCGGGCCCCAGCGCTTGTACAGCGCCAGGCCGCGGGCTTCGCCAGCCTCGTCGACGAGCGCGTCGCGCAGTTCGTCGTCCCAGCGCCGCGCCGCCGCCGCGAGTTGCGCTTCGATCGCGCGCCGGTCGTAGGCCGGCACCTGGCCGGCGGCGGTGCGGATCGTGAAGTGCACGCGCGCCAGCAGCGTGTCGCCGAGCAGCACGTTGAAGTCGGCGCGCTGGCCGTCGAGCGCAGCCATCAGGATGGCCTGGAACTTCCTGCGCAGCTCGGTCGAATAGGCTTCGCGCGGTACGTAGACCAGGCAGGAGACGAAGCGCTCGTAGGGGTCGCGCCACAGGAACAGCCGCAGCCGCTGGCGCTCGCCGGCGGCGAGGATGCCCAGCGCGGTGTCGAACAGCTCGTCCTCGCCGATCTGGAACAGGTCGTCGCGCGGATAGGTGGCGAGGATGTGCTGCAGCGCCTTGGCCAGGTGGCCGCCCTCGGGCAACGCCGCGCGCTGCATCACCGCCGCGACCTTCTGGCGCAGCAGCGGGATCTCCTCGACACGCGCGTTGTAGGCGCTGGAGCTGAACAGGCCGATGAAGCGGTGCTCGCCGATGATCTCGCCGCCGGCACCGTAGCGCTTGATGCCGACATAGTCGCTGTAGCCCGGGCGGTGCACGGTGGAGCGTGTGTTCGAGCGCGTCACCAGCAGCAATGGCACCGCAGAGCGCGCCAGCGCGCGCGCCTGCGGCGGCAGCGCGGCGAAGCTGGAGGAAAGCTCGTGTGCTGCGTCGCCCGATGCGCCCGAGGTCCCCAATACGCCGAGGCCGCTGCCGCTGACCAGGCGCAGCGCGTCCTCGCCGTGCTCGCTGACCAGGTCGTGGCGGCGGTAGCCGAGCAGCGTGAAGTGCTCGTCGGCCAGCCACTGCAGGAAGGCGCGGCTTTCCTGCACCAGCGCCGGCGGCACCGAAGGCGGCGGCGTTTCCAGTTCGGCCGCCGTCTCGTGCAGCCGCCCGAGCATCGGCTTCCAGTCCTGCACCGCCGCACGCACGTCGCCGAGCACGCGCTCCAGACCGGCCGCCAGCGCGGCGCGCTGTGCCGGATCGACCAGCCGGTCGACCTCGATGTGCATCCACGATTCGCGCAGCGCCCGATCGTCGTGCTCGTGCGCGCCCCGCTCGCGCAACGACTGCAGCCGCCCCTGCGCGTCGCGCTGCACGCTCAGCACCGGATGCACGATCAGGTGCATGCTCAGGCCCTGGCGCGAGATCTCCATCGACAGGCTGTCGACCAGGAACGGCATGTCGTCGTTGACCACCTCGATCACCGTGTGGCGCGAGGCCCAGCCGTGCTCGGCCTGAGTCGGGCTGATGACGCGCAGCCGCAGCGCACCGGGCGTGCGCTCGGCACCGAACTGCGAGATCGACAGCAGTGCGCCCAGCAGTTCCTCGGGCGAACGCGCGCCCAGGTCGTCGCTGTCGAGGTGGTGGAAGTAGGCGCGGGCGAAGGCCTCGAGCAGCGTGCGCTGTGGCGGCTGCAGCCTGGGTGCGGCCAGCGCGAGCACGGCGTCGATGCGCTCGCGGCGTGCCGCGTCGGTAGATGCGTCCATGGTGTTCGTCTCCTTCAAGCGAGGGCTCGCCCGCCCCGTTCCGCGGACCGCAGCTTACGCCGGCACCGCGAAGAGCGGCGCGCTACGATCGCCGTTCGCTCGAAGGAGGCGCGGTTCCATGAGTCCACTGAAGCTCGAGGTCAACGGCCAGGCGGTGCAACTGCAGGTCGACAGCCGCCGCTTGCTGGTCGAGGTGCTGCGCGAGCAGCTCGGCCTGACCGGCACCCACGTCGGTTGCGACACCAGCCAGTGCGGCGCCTGCACCGTGCTGCTCGACGGCCAGCCGGTGAAGAGCTGCACGCTGCTCGCGCTGCAGGCCGAGGGCCGGCGCGTGACCAGCATCGAAGGCCTGGCGCGCGACGGCGAGCGCCATCCGGTGCAGCAGGCCTTCATCGACTGCCACGCTCTGCAGTGCGGCTTCTGCACGCCGGGCATGATCATGTCCGCGACGGCGCTGCTGCAGCGCACGCCGCAGCCGGCGCGGGCGCAGATCGAGCAGGCGCTGGAAGGCAACCTGTGCCGCTGTACCGGCTACGTGAACATCGTCGCCGCGGTCGAGCAGGCCGCGGGCGCGCTGGCGGGAGCCGTGAAATGAGCGCCGTCGCCCAACGCTACGGCAGCGGCCAGTCGGTGCGCCGCATCGAGGATCCGGCGCTGGTCGCCGGCAAGGGCCGGTTCACCGACGACGTGACGCTGCCCGGCCAAGCCTGGATGAGCGTGCAGCGCTCGCCCTACCCGCATGCGCGCATCGCCGCCATCGACAGCTCGGCCGCGCTGGCGCTGCCCGGCGTGCTGGCGGTGTACACCGGCGCCGATCTGCTGCAGGCCGGCCTGAAGCCGCTGGGCTCGCAGCCGGTGTTCCCCGGCCCGGGCGGCGCGCCCGCGCCGAAGACGCCGCGCCACGCGCTGGCGGTCGGCGAAGTGCGCTTCGTCGGCGAGGCGGTGGTCGCGGTGGTCGGCGCCAGCGCCGCCGCGGCGCGCGCCGGCCGCGACGCGGTGTGGGTGGAATACGAGGAGCTGCCGAACGTCACGCACCTGGACGACGCGACCGCCGCCGGCGCGCCCAAGGTCTGGGCCGACGCCGCCGACAACTTCGCCGCCGAGGCGCGCCACGGCAAGGCCGACGAATGCGACGCCGCCTTCGCGTCAGCCGCGCACGTGGTGGCGCTGGACCTGGTGAACCAGCGCCTGGCGCCGACCTCGCTGGAGCCGCGCAGCGTGCTCGGCAGCTTCGACGGCGGGCGCGTGACGCTGCGCATGAGCAGCCAGATGCCCGGCGGCGTGCGCGACACGCTGTGCAACGAGGTCTTCGGCTGGCCCACCGACAAACTGCGCGTGGTGGTCGGCGACGTCGGCGGCGGCTTCGGCATGAAGACCGGCGCGTATTGCGAGGACATCCTGGTGGCGCACTGCACGCACACGCTGCAGCGGCCGGTGAAGTGGATCGCCGAGCGCAGCGAGGAATTCCTCTCCGCCGGCCACGGCCGCGACATCCGCAGCCGTGTCGAGCTGGCGCTGGACGCCGACGGCCGCGCACTGGGCCTGCGCGTGCGCACGCAGGCCAACGTCGGCGCCTACGCCACCACCACCGGCACGCTGATCCAGCTGCTGATCGGTCCGTGGGTCACGACCAGCATCTACGACATCCCGGTCATCGACCTGCGCCTGAGCGCGGTGCTGACCCACACCACGCCTGCGGGCGCGTACCGCGGCGCCGGCCGGCCGGAGGCGATCTACAACATCGAGCGGCTGATGGACGCCGCCGCGCGCCGGCTGAAGCTGGACCCGGCCGAGCTGCGCCGGCGCAACATGATCCGCCCCGAGCAGATGCCCTACACCAACCCGATGGGGCAGGTCTACGACAGCGGCAAGTTCGAATCGGTGCAGACCCAGGCATTGGCCCAGGCCGACTGGGCCGGCTTCGACGCGCGCGCCGCGCAGTCGAAGAAGGCCGGCAAGCATCGCGGACGCGGCATCGCGTCCTTCCTCGAATGGACCGGCGGCAACGTGTTCGAGGAGCGCGTCACCGTCAACGTCTCGGGCGACGGCTTCATCGAGGTCTTCAGCGCCACGCAGGCGATGGGCCAGGGCATTGCCACCAGCTACGCACAGCTGGTGGTGGACGTGTTCGGCGTGGCTATCGAGAAGGTGCGCATCGTGCAGGGCGACACCGACCGCGGCACCGGCTTCGGCAGCGCCGGCTCGCGCTCGATCTTCGTCGGCGGCTCGGCAGTCAAGGTGGCCTCGGAGCGCACGGTGGAGAAGGCGCAGGCGCTGGCGGCCGAGGCGCTGGAGACCGCGCCGCGCGACATCGAGTACCGCGAGGGCGTGTTCCGCGTCGCCGGCACCGACCGGCAGATCGGCCTGTTCGAGCTGGCGGCCAGGCAGGCCGACCATCAGGTGTTCATCGACTCGACCAGCGCGGTGCAGGCGCCGAGCTGGCCCAACGCCTGCCACATCTGCGAGGTGGAGATCGACCCGGACACCGGCGTGGTCGAGCTGGCCAGCTACGCGTCGGTGAACGACGTGGGCCGTGCGATCAACCCGACCATCGTCATCGGCCAGCTCGACGGCGGCGCGGTGCAGGGCCTGGGGCAGGCGCTGTGCGAGCAGGTGGTCTACGACCGCGAATCGGGCCAGCTGCAGACCGGCACGCTGATGGACTACGCGCTGCCGCGCGTGGACGCCGCGCGGCGCTTCAAGACCACGCTCGACCAGAGCACGCCCTGCCTGACCAACCCGCTGGGCGTCAAGGGCGTCGGTGAGCTGGGCACCATCGGCGCAACGCCGGCGGTGGTCAATGCCGTGGTCGATGCGCTGAGCCGCGCCGGCGCGGCCGAGGCGGCGTTGAAGCTGCAGATGCCGCTGACCAGCGAACGCGTGTGGGCCGCGCTGCACGGCCATTCGGCTTGACGCTTGACGCTTGAAGACCTGCCCGAGGAGTTCGCGATGACCCCCTTTGCCTTCCACCGCCCCGCGTCGCAGGCCGCTGCGCTGCAGCTGCACCGGGCCGGCGGCGACGCGCGCTACCTGGCCGGCGGCCAGTCGCTGCTGCCGACGATGAAGCTCGGCCTGGCCGCGCCCTCGGACCTGATCGACTTGTCGCTGTTGCCGGGCGCGAACGCCATCGCCGTCGAAGCCGATGCCCTGCGCATCGGCGCGATGACGCCGCATGCGGTCGTCGCCGCGTCGGCCGAGGTGCGCCGGTACATCCCGGCGCTGGCCGCGCTGGCCGAGGGCATCGGCGACCCCGCGGTGCGCACGCGCGGCACGATCGGCGGCAGCCTGGCGCAGAACGACCCGGCCGCCTGCTGCCCGGCCGCGGTGCTGGGCCTGGGGGCGACGGTGCTGACCGACCGGCGCCGCATCGCCGCCGACGACTTCTTCAAGGGCCTGTACGAGACCGCGCTCGAGCCTGGCGAGCTGATCACCGCGCTGAGCTTCCCTATCCCGCAACGCGCGGCCTACGTCAAGTTCAAGCAGCCGGCGTCGCGCTTCGCGCTGGTCGGCGTGTTTGTCAGCCAGGGGCCCGATCCCCGAAGCAGCACGCGCGTCGCCGTCACCGGCGCCGGGCCGTGTGTCTTCCGCGTTGGCGCCTTCGAAGCGGCGCTGGCCAAGGACTGGTCGGCGCAGGCGCTGGCCGGCCTGGCGGTGCCGGCCGACGGCCTGAACACCGACCTGCATGCCGGCGCCGCCTACCGTGCGCACCTGATCGGCGTGCTCGCGCGGCGAGCCGTCGCGGCGGCGTGATAAAGTCGCCCCCATGCATCGCGCCACGTTCCGCTTTACGAGCTGCTGGTTTACGGCCCCATCCGGCGGCTGGACCCAGTGGCGCGCGTGAACGAAACGACGTACCCGATCCAGACAAACCGCCGGCAACCCCGGCGGTTTTTTGTTGTCCGCAGCGAAAACGAAACAGGAGTCCCCATGCAGTCCCGAAGCCACGGCGCCGAAGTACGCCACGCGCTCAGCGAGAAGACCAGCGAAACCGACGACCAGCGCATCAAGGACATCACGCCCTTGCCGCCGCCCGAACACCTGATCCGCTTCTTCCCGATCGCCGGCACGCCGGTGGAAAAGCTCATCGGCAAGACGCGCCAGGCAGTGCGGCAGATCATGCAGCGCAAGGACGACCGGCTGCTGGTGATCATCGGTCCGTGTTCGATCCACGACCCGGCCGCGGCGCTGGACTACGCGCGCCGGCTGCTGCCGCTGCGCCAGCAGTACGCCGACACGCTGGAGATCGTGATGCGCGTGTACTTCGAGAAGCCGCGCACCACCGTCGGCTGGAAGGGCCTGATCAACGACCCCTACCTCGACGAGAGCTACCGCATCGACGAGGGCCTGCGCATCGCGCGCCAGTTGCTGGTGGAGATCAACCGCCTGGGCATGCCGGCGGGCAGCGAGTTCCTGGACGTGATCAGCCCGCAGTACATCGGCGACCTGATCAGCTGGGGCGCGATCGGCGCGCGCACCACTGAAAGCCAGGTGCACCGCGAACTGGCCTCGGGCCTGAGCGCGCCGGTGGGCTTCAAGAACGGCACCGACGGCAACGTCAAGATCGCCATCGACGCCATCCAGGCCGCAGCCCGGCCGCACCACTTCCTGTCGGTGCACAAGAACGGCCAGGTAGCGATCGTCGAGACGCGCGGCAACAAGGACTGCCACGTCATCCTGCGCGGCGGCAAGGCGCCGAACTACGACGCCGCGCACGTCGCCGCGGCCTGCAAGGAGATCGAGGCGGCGAAGCTGGATTGCACGCTGATGGTCGACTGCAGCCATGCCAACAGCAGCAAGCAGCACGAGAGGCAGCTCGACGTGGCGCGCGACGTGGCGGCCCAGTTGCACGCCGGCAGCCGCTGCATCTTCGGCCTGATGGTGGAAAGCCATCTGGTCGCGGGCGCGCAGAAGTTCAGCGCCGGCAAGGACGATCCGGGCAAGCTGGCCTACGGCCAGAGCATCACCGACGCCTGCCTGGGCTGGGACGATTCGCTGCAGGTGCTGGGCGTGCTGAGCGACGCGGTGAAGGCGCGGCGCGCGGCAGGCTGAGCGGCATCAGCAGCGGACAGGGCTGGCGGCGGCGCCCCTGCGCCGCGGGCGCGTCGGCGGGAGTGTCGGGCTCGTCTGCCGGCCGCATCAACCCGCGTCGCGGGCCAGCTTCTCGCTTTTCCAGTAGACGTCGTCGCCGCCCAAACCGTCCAGCTTGGCGCGGTTCAGCACGCGAGCGAGCACGAACATCAGGTCGGACAAGCGGTTCAGGTACTGGCGCGGCGCCGCGTTCACCTTGTCCTGCGCCGCCAGCGCCACGACGGCGCGCTCGGCGCGCCGCGCCACCGTGCGGCTGACATGCGCCAGCGCCGCGGCGCGGTTGCCCGCCGGCAGGATGAACTCCTGCAGCTTGGGCAGCGCGGCGTTGTGCTGCGCCAGCGCCTGGTCCAGCTGCAGCACGGCGTCGGCCTTCAGCAGTTCATAGCCGGGGATCGACAGCTCGCCGCCCAGATTGAACAGCTCGTGCTGGATCGCGCCCAGCAGCGCGCGCACCTCCGGCGGCAGCGGCTCGGCCAGCAGCACACCCAGGCTGGAGTTCAGTTCGTCGACCTCGCCCATCGCCTGCACGCGCAGGTGGTCCTTGGGCACGCGCGTGCCGTCGCCGAGGCCGGTAGAGCCGTCGTCGCCGGTGCGCGTGGCGATCTGTGTCAGGCGTTTTCCCATGGGTACCGATCGTACCCTTGCGCCGCCGGCCGCAAGCGCTGCGGCTTCAGCCCGCCAGCCGCACCGCCAGCCGCTGCAGCAGCGGACGGCGGCGCCAGGCCTCGCAGCAGCGCTCGGCGAAGTCGCGCCCGCGCTCGCTGAGCCGGCAGCAGCGCACCGCGGCAAAACCCTGCGGGTTGTCGAATTCGCGCACCAGGCCGTAGTCGAGCAGGGTGCGGTGCGCGCTGTACAGCGGCGCGCCGTCGAGCGTGCAGCCGCCGCTGAAGCCGCTGACGCGCACCAGCACCCGGCCGCGGCGCAGCGCCTGCAACGCATCGATGAACTCGCCGCGGTCAGGGATGATCGTTGCCTGGGTCATGGTTGATCAGGCGCGCAATGCATGCCAAAGCCCATGGTCGCACCGCGACGCCGGCCTGAGGGCCGGAACTGCAGTGGCGTGTGCTCCCAGTTTGCCGGCATCCGCGATGCCCGCACCCACCGCGCGGCCGGGAGGCACGCTGCCTAGAATCGGCCGTTGCCCGCAGCGCTGGAGGCTCGCCATGAACGCACCCGATCCCGTCCAAGCCTGGCCCGCCTTCGAGCCGCGGCGCGTGCCGCCGGCGATGCTGGCCGCGCTGCAGCAGCGCTTCGGCGCGCGCTGCTCCAGCGCCGCCGCGGTGCGCGAGCAGCACGGCCGCGACGAATCGCCCTATCCGGTGACGCCGCCGGAGCTGGTGGTGTTCTGCGACAGCACCGAGGAAGTCGCCGCCGTGGTCGCGCTGGCCGCCGAGCATGCGGTGCCGGTGATTCCCTACGGCACCGGCTCGTCGCTGGAAGGCCATCTGCTGGCGGTGCAGGGCGGCGTCAGCGTCGACGTCTCGGGCATGACGCAGATCGTGCGCCTGAACCCCGAAGACCTGACGGTCACGGTGCAGGCCGGCGTGACGCGCGAGCAGTTGAACCGCGAGATCAAGGATTCGGGGTTGTTCTTCCCCATCGACCCCGGCGCCAACGCCAGCCTGGGCGGCATGGCGGCCACGCGCGCCAGCGGCACCAACGCCGTGCGCTACGGCACGATGCGCGAGAACGTGCTGGCGCTGACCGTGGTCACCGCCGGCGGCGAGATCATCCGCACCGGCACGCGCGCGAAGAAGTCCTCGGCCGGCTACGACCTGACGCGCCTGTTCGTCGGCAGCGAAGGCACGCTCGGCGTGATCACCGAGGTGACGCTGAAGCTGTACCCGCTGCCCGAGGCGGTGAGCGCGGCGATCTGCCATTTCCCGAGCGTCAGCGCGGCGGTGGACGCCACCATCCAGATCATCCAGATGGGCGTGCCGATCGCGCGCTGCGAGCTGCTCGACGTGAACGCGGTGCGCGCGGTCAATGCGCAGAGCCGCTTGAGCCTGCGCGAGTCGCCGATGCTGCTGATGGAATTCCACGGCAGCGAAGCCGGCGTCAAGGAGCAAGCCGAGACGGTGCAGGCCATCACCACCGCAGCCGGCGGCGAGGATTTCGAATGGGCGAGCACGCCCGAAGAACGCACGCGGCTGTGGACGGCGCGGCACAAGGCCTACTTTGCCGGCATGCAGACCAACCCCGGCTGCCGCAGCGTGACCACCGACACCTGCGTGCCGATCTCGCGGCTGGCCGAGATCATCGAGGCCTCGGTGGCTGACGCCGATGCCACCGGTCTGCCGTACTACATCGTCGGCCACGTCGGCGACGGCAACTTCCACCTCGCCTACCTGGTCAAGGACGGCGACGCCGCGCAGCGCGCGCTGGCCGAAAGCATGAGCCAGCGCATGGTGCGGCGGGCGATCGCGCTCGAAGGCACCTGCAGCGGCGAACACGGCATCGGGCTGCACAAGATGGAGTTCCTGGTCGACGAAGCGGGGGCCGGCGCAGTGGAAACGATGCGCCGGATCAAGCGCGCACTCGACCCGAAGAACATCATGAATCCGGGCAAGATCTTCAGGCTGTGAGGCTGCGCCGACCGCTTGCGAGTGAGCAGCGCGCGGGCGCCGCGCGGCGGCGCCTGCTGCGGCTGGCGGGTGCCCTGCCGCTGCTGGCGGCGGGCGCGGCATTCAGCGCCGCTGCCGGCGCCGCTGACGGGCGGCTCGAAGACCTGATCGTCGCCGCCAAGCCGTCGGTGGTGGCCATCGGCGTCTTCAACCCGACCGGCAACCCGCGCTTCGCCTTCCGCGGCAGCGGCTTCGCCGTCGGCTCCGGCAACCTGGTGGTCACCAACCTGCACGTGCTGCCCGAGGTGATTCCTGCCGGCGGCGCCGCGGGCAGCCTGGTGGTCGTCGTGCCGCGTGCCGGCAACGTCGACCGCTCGGGCGGCCGTGCCGCGAAGGTGCTGGCCACCGACCGCGAGCACGACCTGGCGCTGCTGGGCTTCGAGGGCCCGCCGCTGCCGCCGCTGGAGCTGGCCGAAGCGCCGGCGCGCGAAGGTGCGAGCATCGCCATCATCGGCTTCCCGATCGGCGGCGCGCTGGGCTTCAGCCCGGTCACGCACCGCGGCATCGTCTCGTCGATCACCGGCATCGTGCTGCCGGCGCCAACCTCGCAGTCGCTGAGCAGCCAGGCCATCAATCGCGTGCGCCAGGGCAGCTTCGACATCTACCAGCTCGACGCCACCGCCTATCCCGGCAACAGCGGCGGTCCGGTGCTCGAAGTGGCGTCGGGCAAGGTCATCGCCGTGATCAACATGGTGCTCGTCAAGGGCAGCCGCGAGAACGCCCTCTCGCACCCCTCGGGCATCAGCTACGCGATTCCGGTGCGCTTCGTCAGCGAGCTGCTGAAGGAGCGCTGAGAGCCCTGCTGGTCAGGAGGCGGCAGGCGCGGGCACGCTCCAGCGCTTGTTCACGTCGCCGGCGGCGTTGACGCTTTCCAGCTGCACGCCGAAGCCCCACAACCGCGCGACGTGCTTGAGCACCTCGCTGGCCGTGTCGTGCAGCGGCCGGTTGTTGTGCTGGAAGTGTCGCAGCGTCAGCGCGCGGTCGCCGCGCAGGTTGACGTTCCACACCTGTATGTTCGGCTCGCGCGAGCCGAGGTCGTATTGGCGCGCCAGCGCCTCGCGCACGCGGCGGTAGCCGGCCTCGTCGTGGATCGCCGAGACCTCGAGCTCCTCGTCGCGCTCGTCGTCGACGATCGCGAACAGGCGCATCTCGCGCATCAGCTTCGGGCTCAGGAACTGGCCGACGAAGCTCTCGTCCTTGTAGTTGCGCATCGCCTGGTCCAGCGCCGGCAGCCACGGCGTGCCGGCGATCTCGGGGAACCACTGGCGGTCTTCGCCGCTCGGGTCTTCGCAGATGCGCTTGATGTCGGTGTACATCGCGAAACCCAGCGCATAGGGGTTGATGCCGCTGTAGGCGCGGTGCCCCACCGGCGGCTGGTAGATGACGTTGGTGTGCGACTTCAGCCACTCGATCATCACGCCGTCGGTCAGCCAGCCGTCGTCGTACATCTGGTTCAGCAGCCGGTGGTGCCAGAAGGTGGCCCAGCCTTCGTTCATCACCTGCGTCTGGCGCTGCGGATAGAAGTACTGCGCGATCTTGCGCACGATGCGCATCAGCTCGCGCTGCCACGGTTCGAGCAGCGGCGCGTTCTTCTCGATGAAGTACAGCAGGTTCTCCTGCGGCTCCGCGGGGAAGCGCTTGCTCTGCTTCTCTACCGTGTCCTTGCCGGCCTTCTTCGGCAGCGTGCGCCACATGTCGTTGACCTGCGTCTGCGCGTAGGCTTCACGATCCTTGCGCTCGGCGAGCTCCTGTGCCAGCGACTTGCGGCTCGGCCGGCGGTAGCGGTCGACGCCGTGGTTCTGCAGCGCGTGGCAGCTGTCGAGGAACTCTTCCACCGTGTCGAGCCCGTACTTTTCCTCGCACTTGGCGACGTAGTCCTTGGCGTAGACCAGGTAGTCGATGATCGACGCCGCGTCGGTCCACATGCGGAACAGGTAGTTGCCCTTGAAGAAGCTGTTGTGGCCGTAGGCGGCGTGCGCGATCACCAGCGCCTGCATGGCCATCGTGTTCTCCTCCATCAGGTAGCTGATGCAGGGGTTGCTGTTGATGACGATCTCGTAGGCCAGGCCCATGTGGCCGCGCTTGTAGTTCTTCTCGGTGGCGATGAACTCCTTGCCGTAGCTCCAGTGGCGGTAGTTGACCGGCATGCCCACGCTGGCATAGGCGTCCATCATCTGCTCGGCGGTGATGACCTCGAGCTGGTTCGGATAGGTGTCCAGGCCGAAGCGCTCGGCCGTGTCGCGGATCACCTTGTGGTACTGCTCGATCAACTCGAAGGACCAGTCGCTGGGCCCGGGCAACGGCGCCGCCGGCCGCTGCTTCAACGGCAGCGGCCCGCTCAGCGGGTTCTTCAGCACCGCACTCATGTTGCCTCCAAGGCCCTGCGGGCCGGCCCCCGCGGCCACGCAGAGGCCGCCTCGCAGCCCGTGGGGCGCGATCGCCTTCGGAACGGCCGTGCGTCGATCATGCCGCCTTCGCTCCTTCCTTCTTGAACAGGTCGCGGAACACCGGATAGATCTGGTCGGCGCTGGTCGCCTTGCGCATCGCGAAGTGCGCATGCAGCGGCGGCAACTGCGCGTATTCGTCCCACAGATTCTGCTCTTCCTCGGCCACCTGCACATAGGCGTAGTAGCGGCACAGCGGCAGCAGCTTGTCACTCAGCAGCTCGCGGCAGCGTCCGCTGTCGTGGTGCCAGTTGTCGCCGTCGCTGGCCTGCGCGCCGTAGATGTTCCATTCGCTGGGCGCATAGCGCGCGCGGATGATCTCTTCCATCAGCACCAGCGCGCTGCTGACCACCGTGCCGCCGGTTTCGCGCGCGTGGAAGAACTCGTCCTCGCTGACTTCCTGGGCCTGCGTGTGGTGGCGGATGAAGACCAGCTCGATCTTCTCGTAGTGCCGCGTCAGGAACAGGTACAGCAGGATGAAGAAGCGCTTGCTCAGCTCCTTGCGCCCTTCGTCCATCGAGCCGGAGATGTCCATCAGGCAGAACATCACCGCCTTGCTGGTCGGCACCGGTACCCTGATGCGGCTGCGGTAGCGCAGGTCGATCGGATCCAGGTAGGGGATGCGCGCGATGCGTGCGCGCAAAGCGGCAATCGCCGCCTCCAGCTCCTTCAGCCGCGCCAGGCGCGCATCGTTCTTGGGCTGCGCTTGCAGCGCGCCGTATTCCTCTTCGAGTTCGCGCAGTTCGGCGCGCGAGCCGGCGCCGATGGCGATGCGCCGGCCGATCGCGCCGCGCATCGAGCGCACCACGTGCAGGTTGTTCGGCGTGCCGTCGCTGGTGAAGCCGGCGCGCTGGCTCTTCCATTCCGGCGTTTCGGCCAGCTGCGTGCGCACCAGGTTGGGCAGCGCCAGGTCCTCGAAGAAGACCTGCATGAACTCTTCCTTGCTGAGCGTGAAGACGAAATCGTCTTCGCCCTCGCCGGAATCGCTGGCCTGGCCCGGACCGCTGCCCTGGCCTTGGCCGCCCTTGGGCCGCTCGATGCGGTCGCCGCGGATGAAGTCCTTGTTGCCCGGATGCACGACCTCGCGGATGCCGCCCGAGCCGTGGCCGAACACCGGCTCGCTCAGGTCCTTCTTCGGGATGTGCACCTCTTCGCCGCGCTCGACGTCGCGGATGCTGCGCCCGTCGATCGCGCGCTTGACCGCCTCGCGCACCTGCGTCTTGTAGCGGCGCAGGAAACGCTCGCGGTTGCCCACCGACTTGTTCTTGCCGGCGAGGCGGCGGTCGATGATGCTGTGCAGGGCCATCTAAGCCCCCCCCCGAAGCGCCTTCGGCGCTCCCCCCCAGGGGGGCGCCGCCAGCGGCCCGGCAAAGCCGGTTCCGCGGCGTCTGCTCGAAGCGCCGCTGCTGCCAGACTGTTGTGTTGCGCTCATCAACTGCTCTTCCTGACGCGCAGGTACCACTCGCACAGCAGCCGCACCTGCTTGGGCGTGTAGCCCTTGGCGACCATGCGGGTGACGAAGTCCTCGTGCTTCTTCGCCTCGTCGGCGCTGGCCTTGGCGTTGAAGCTGATCACCGGCAGCAGTTCCTCGGTGTTGGAGAACATCTTCTTCTCGATCACCGTGCGCAGCTTCTCGTAGCTGGTCCACACCGGGTTGTTGCCGGCGTTGTTGGCGCGCGCGCGCAGCACGAAGTTGACGATCTCGTTGCGGAAATCCTTCGGGTTGGCGATGCCGGCCGGCTTCTCGATCTTCTCCAGTTCTGCGTTCAGCGCGCCGCGGTCGAAGACCTCGCCGGTGTCGGTGTCGCGGTACTCGTGATCCTGGATCCAGTAGTCGGCATAGGTGACGTAGCGGTCGAAGATGTTCTGGCCGTACTCGCTGTAGCTTTCGAGATACGCGGTCTGGATCTCCTTGCCGATGAACTCGGCATAACGCGCCGCCAGATGCTCCTTGATGAAGGCGGTGTACTTCTGCTCCAGCTCGGGCGCGAACTGCTCGCGCTGGATCTGCTGTTCGAGCACGTACATCAGGTGCACCGGGTTGGCGGCGACCTCGGTGGAGTCGAAGTTGAAGACCTTGGAGATGATCTTGAAGGCGAAGCGCGTCGACACGCCGCTCATGCCCTCGTCGACACCGGCGTAGTCGCGGTATTCCTGGTAGCTCTTGGCGCGCGGGTCGGTGTCCTTCAGGTTCTCGCCGTCGTAGACCAGCATCTTGCTGAACAGCGAGCTGTTCTCCGGCTCCTTCAGCCGCGTGAGGATCGCGAACTGGCTCATCATCTTCAGCGTGCCCGGCGCGCAGGTGGCCTGCGCCAGCGAGCTGTTGCGCAGCAGCTTCTCGTAGATGTGGACCTCTTCCGAGACCCGCAGGCAGTACGGCACCTTGACGATGTAGACGCGGTCGAGGAAGGCCTCGTTGTTCTTGTTGTTGCGGAAGCTCTTCCACTCGCTCTCGTTGCTGTGCGCGAGGATGATGCCGTCGAAGGGGATCGCGCCGAAGCCTTCGGTGCCCTTGAAGTTGCCTTCCTGGGTCGCCGTCAGCAGCGGGTGCAGCACCTTGATCGGCGCCTTGAACATCTCGACGAATTCCAGCAACCCCTGGTTGGCCAGGCACAGGCCGCCGGCATAGCTGTAGGCGTCGGGATCGTCCTGGGCGTAAGTCTCGAGCTTGCGGATATCGACCTTGCCGACCAGCGAACTGATGTCCTGGTTGTTCTCGTCGCCGGGCTCGGTCTTGCAGACGGCGATCTGCTTCAGGATCGACGGGTAGCGCTTGACGACGCGGAACTTGCGGATGTCCCCGCCGTATTCCTCGAGCCGCTTCACCGCCCACGGGCTCATGATGCGGTAGAGGTAGCGGCGCGGAATGCCGTATTCCTTCTCGAGGATCGCGCTGTCCTCCTCGACGTCGAACAGTCCCAGCGGCGACTCGTTGACCGGCGAGCCCTTGATCGCGTAGAACGGCACCTCCTGCATCAGCTGCTTCAGCCGCTCGGCGATCGAACTCTTGCCGCCGCCCACCGGGCCGAGCAGGTACAGCACCTGCTTCTTCTCTTCCAGCCCCTGCGCCGCGTGGCGGAAGTACGACACGACCTGTTCGATCGAGTCTTCCATGCCGTAGAACTCGGCGAAGGCCGGGTAGACCTTGATGACCTTGTTGGCGAAGATGCGCGACAGCCGCGGCTCGTTGCGCGTGTCGATGGTCTTCGGCTCGCCGATGGCCTTGAGCATGCGCTCGGCGGCGGTGGCATAAGCGAGCGGGTTGCGCTTGCATTCGGCGAGGTAGTCCTCGAGGGACAGTTCCTCCTCGCGACTGCGCTCGTAGCGGGCGGTGAAGCTGCTGATCACGTCCATGCGGACCTCCTGGTTCAGGAAGATGTCGAGTGCCGGCCCGGCCCTCGCCATCTGGGAAGATCTGATGGAGTCCCGGCGTTACGGGCCAGGGCGCCATCAGAGCTTTCCGGTACTTGGCAGCGTGTCGTGTGGTGTCTCGCAGCGTCGTTGAATTTCAGAGCATCAAGTGTCGGAGAAAGTGCCGTAAAGCGGTGCAGTTCGTGTCGAACTTTGCAAGACCCGTTCCCGCTTTGTCGCCCCCTCGCCCATGTTGCTGATTTGAACGCATGGCGTGCGCTTCGCGCTGACAGCACGCCTGCACGAATGGCCTTTTAGTGTGCTGCACACAACGCTCGCGGCCGATGTTTGCTGTAAGCAAGGCACAGGCTGGCCCGGCTATGCTCGGCGCAGCCTCCCCCTCACGCTTCGATCATGACCCAGCGCATCCCCGCCACCCTCATCCCCGGCGACGGCATCGGCCCCGAAATCGTCGAGGCGGCGCTGGCCGTGTTCGACGCACTGGGCTCGCCCTTCGAGTGGGACCGGCAGATCGCCGGACTGGCCGGCGTCAAGGCCGCCGGCGACCCGCTGCCCGAAGCCGTGCTGCAGAGCATCGGGCGCACGCGGCTGGCTCTGAAAGGGCCGCTCGAGACGCCCTCGGGCAGCGGCTACCGTTCGTCCAACGTGCGGCTGCGCGAGGAATTCAAGCTCTACGCCAACCTGCGCCCGGCGCGCACGCTGATTCCCGGCGGCCGCTTCGACCACATCGACCTGGTCGTGGTGCGCGAGAATCTCGAAGGCCTGTACATCGGCCACGAGCACTACGTGCAGATCGACGACGACCCGCACGCCGTGGCCATCGGCACCGGCATCAACACCCGGGCCGGCTGCAGGCATATCCTGCGGTTCGCCTTCGAGCACGCCATCGCCACCGGCCGCAAGAAGGTGACGATCGTGCACAAGGCCAACATCATGAAGGCGCTGACCGGCATCTTCAAGGAAACGGCCGAACAGATGTACGCCGACAAGTACCGGGGCCGCATCGAGATGGAGACCGTCATCGTCGATGCCTGCGCGATGAAGCTGGTGCTGAACCCCTGGCAGTTCGACGTGCTGGTCACGACCAATCTGTTCGGCGACATCCTGTCCGATCTGGTGTCGGGACTGATCGGCGGCTTGGGTCTGGCGCCAGGCGCCAACATCGGCGACGACGCGGCGATCTTCGAAGCGGTGCACGGTTCGGCGCCGGACATCGCCGGCAAGGGTGTGGCCAATCCGAGCGCGCTGCTGCTGGCCGGCGCGATGATGCTCGATCACTGCCGGCGCGCCGACCTGGCAGCCCGGCTGCGCCGGGCCATCGACGAGACGCTGAACACCGATCAGGTGCGTACCGGCGACCTCGGCGGCAAGGCGGGCACGGCCGCCTATACGCAGGCCCTGGTCAGCCGCATCAAGAACGGCTGATCACATCCTTCGGCACGACAAGCACCCAATCGGTGCTTGTCAGGCACCTCAAGCCTCGCCTATACCCAGCTTTTGCAGCAGGCCGTTCAGCTCCTCCAGCGAGCCGAAGGCGATGGCGATTTCGCCCTGCTCGCCGCGCTGGGTCTTGCGCTGCACGCGGATCTCGACCGCGGCGGCCAGCGCGTCGGCCAGTTGCTCCTCCAAGCGCACCAGGTCGCGCGGCTTGTCCTTCTTGACGCGCAGCAGCGGCGACTGGCGGCCGCTGCTGCGCGTGCGCGCCACCAGCCTCTCGGCATCGCGCACCGACAGCTGGCGCGCGGCAATCTGATTCGCCGACAGGATCTGCTGCGCGCTGTCCAGCGGCAGCAGCGCGCGCGCATGGCCCATGTCCAGGTCGCCGGCCATCAGCATCTGCTGCACCGGCGGCGCCAGGTTCAGCAGCCGCAGCAGGTTGCTGGCGGCGCTGCGCGAGCGCCCCACCGCCGCGGCGGCCTGCTCGTGCGTCAGCTTGAATTCGCCGATCAGCCGCTGCAGGCCCTGCGCTTCTTCCAGCGGGTTCAGGTCTTCGCGCTGGATGTTCTCGATCAGCGCCATCACCGCGGCCGCTTCGTCGGGCACGTCCTTGACCAGCACCGGCACGTCGTCCAGCCCGGCCAGCCTGGCGGCGCGCACGCGGCGCTCGCCGGCAATGATCTCGTAGTCGTTGCCGCTGCCTGCCAATGGGCGCACCAGCACCGGCTGCATCACGCCCTGGCTCTTGATGCTTTCCGCCAGCTCGTACAGCGAGCCTTCGTCCATGCGCGTGCGCGGCTGGTAGCGGCCGGCATGCAGCTGGGTCAGCCGCAGCGTGCTCGGCGCTGCGGGGGCAGCCGCCGCATCGCTGACCTTGGGGCCGAGCAGCGCCTCGAGGCCCAGGCCCAGGCCCTTGGGTTTCTTCGTGACCATGGGCGAATTGTCGGCCATTGCCGCACACAGCCCCGGCGCCTGACGTATGCTGCACGACAGCAATCTCGGACCAGCGGAGCAGCGGATGGCGTACCAGGTTTTTGTAGACGGCCAGGAAGGCACGACCGGGCTGCGCATCCACGAGTACCTGGCACAGCGCAGCGATGTCGAGCTGCTGCGCATCGACCCGGAGCGCCGCAAGGACGCTGCCGAGCGTGCCCGCCTGTTGAACGCCGCCGACGTGGCCTTTCTGTGCCTGCCCGACGATGCGGCGCGGGAGGCTGCCGCGCTGGTGACCAACCCGCGCACCTGCCTGATCGACGCCAGCACCGCGCACCGCACGGCACCGGGCTGGGTGTTCGGCCTGCCCGAGCTGGCGCCGGGGCAGCGCGACGCGTTGCGCGCGGCCAAGCGCATCGCCAATCCCGGCTGCCACGCGAGTGCCTTCATCCTGCTGCTGCGCCCGCTGGTCGACGCGGGCATCGTGCCGGCGGCGCTGCCGGTCTCGGCCAGTTCGATCACCGGCTACTCGGGCGGCGGCAAGAAGATGATCGAGCAGTACCAGCGCGGCGACGACCCGCGGCTGGCCGCGCCGCGCCCCTATGCACTGACGCTGAAGCACAAGCACCTGCCGGAGATGCAGGTCCATGGACGGCTGCAGGGTCCGCCGCTGTTCATGCCGGTGGTCGGCAACTTCTACAAAGGCCTGGCGGTGACGGTGCCGTTGTCCTTCGGCCAACTGGCCGCCGGAACCGACGGCAAGGCGATCCAGCACGCCTTTGCCCAGCGCTACGAAGGCGAGCGCTTCATCCGCGTGATGCCGCTGTCCGACCCGGCCACGCTGGATGCGGGGGGCTTCTTCGACGTGATGGGAGCCAACGGCAGCAATCGCGTCGACATCTTCGTCTTTGCCGATGACCGCCAGGCGCTGCTGATGGCCCGGCTGGACAACCTGGGCAAGGGCGCCAGCGGCGCCGCGGTGCAGTCGATGAACGTGCACCTGGGCGTGGACGAAGGGCTGGGGCTGGATCTGTAACTGCGTCAGTCGCCGGCGCTCGGCAACGCGCGGTAGTGACAGCTGTAGGCGCCGGCGAAGCCGAGCCGCTGATACACGGCACGTACCGCCACGTTGTCGGCATCCACTTGCGGGTAAGCCGCGCGCGCCCTGCGCATGGGCTCGTGCCGGCAGCTCGCTGCAGAGCTGGCATGACAGCCCGCGGCCGCGCGCCCGGGGCACGGTGAAAACGTCGTAGAGCCCGACCAGTTCAGCCTCCAGCGCATATTGGGCCCCCGCGACGATCCGCCCGTCGGCGTCGCGCAGCACGCGGGCGGCATGGGGCACCGCGCTGTGACGCAGGCGGTCGGCATGCGCTTACCGACCCTCGGGAGGTGTATCTCGAGTTTCACCCACGATGTGAGCGTACGCTTCTTGAGCGAGCCGTTCGAGTCGCAGACCATCAGGCCACGCCGACACGCTGTTTGCGGACAGGGCTATACAGACCATCACGCGCGTGTCCTCGAAGCGCTGGTGAGCGCGCTGCGCCAGCCAGTCGTCCAGCCCCTGCGGCTGACAGAATGGCGTGATGCGCGACAGCATCCGCCGCCTTTCCGAGCGATACAGCGCCTGACACGACGCCAGCTTCTCCGGCAGCGGCAGCATCCCGGCTGCCACCGCGTTGATGCCGCGCGCGCTTGGCCTTGCCGGGCGAGAAGCGCAGCAGCCAGCCGTCCAGCCAACGCTGCTGCGGCGGTGCGCCGGCATTCAGCCCGGCATCCTCGATGCGCGACAGCCGTGCGGCAGGCAGCCGCCGGTCGATACTCACATCGAGGCGACGCGGCGCACCAACTCTTGCGCGAAGGCGATGAAAGCCTGTGCGCCCTTCGCCGCCGGGTCGAAGACCACGCCCGGCTGGCCGTAGCTCGGCGCTTCGGCCAGGCGTACGTTGCGCGGAATCACCGTGTCGAAGACCTTGTCGCCGAAGTGCGACTTCAACTGCTCGCTGACCTGGCTCTGCAGGGTGATGCGCGGGTCGTACATCACGCGCAGGATGCCGATGACCTGCAGATCGCGGTTCAGGTTGGCATGGACTTGCTTGATGGTGTTGACCAGGTCGGACAGCCCTTCCAGCGCGAAGTACTCGCACTGCATCGGCACGATTACGCCGTGCGCACTGCACAGGCCGTTGAGCGTCAGCAGGCTCAAGGATGGCGGGCAGTCGATCAGCACGAAGTCGTATTCGCCCGCCACCGGCTGCAGCGCGGCGCGCAGGCGCTGGTTGCGCCGTTCCAGGGTCACCAGCTCGACCTCGGCACCGGCCAGTTCGCGGTTGGCGCCGAGCACGTCGTAGCCGCCCTTGTCTGAACGCACGCGCGCATCGGCCACCGCCGCGGCTTCGAGCAGCACGTCGTAGACCGACGCTGCCAGCGCGCGCTTGTCGATGCCCGATCCCATCGTCGCATTGCCCTGCGGGTCCAGATCCACCAGCAGCACGCGCTGCCCGGCCTGCGCCAGGCCGGCGGCGAGGTTGACGGCGGTGGTGGTCTTGCCGACCCCGCCCTTCTGGTTTGCCACACAGAACACACGCGCCATGATCGGTTGCAGTCTTGCGGTCGGTGCCTCACCGCCCACGCCAGCCGGCGAGGCAGGATGCGAAGTTGCGGAAGCGTCAGGGCCTTTCGTCAGCCGCGGCGAGTGGGCCGAAGCGCAAGGCGCCACCCCACCGAGGCTGCGCTGCGACGAGCCACGCGGTGGCTGAGGTTAACCCAGAAATCTGGTCACCTAGTGCAGTGTTCCACGCTGTGCGGCACTTAAGAAAACCGATGGATTTGTCGTCCTGGCTAGGCGCAAACCGCAGTGATACCCGTAGGTATCACGAGGATTCGCAACGACGCCAGGGCGGCAAAGACGCGGTTTTATGTGCTGCATAGCGTGAAACACTGCACTAGAGCCGGTGGGGCGCCCGTCTTCGGCCCAGGAGCCTGTCGGGCTCGGGATCGGGCCCGACAGGCTCCCGGCACACCGCTCGCTTCACGCCGGACGCATCCATATCAAGCAGCGCTGCGCATCCAGGCCAGGCACCTGCAATGGTTCCACGTGAAACACGACGACGCCCGGGGACAGGGCAGCGATCTCGTCGTCGGGCAGCTTGCCCTTCATCGCAAGCCAGACCCCACCGGGTGCCAGCTGCCCGCGCGTCAAGCGGGTGAATTCCGCCAGCGACGCGAAGGCACGCGATACCACGACATCGGCCGGCGGCAGACGCAGCGTTTCCACGCGCGCATGCTCGGCATGCAGATTCCTCAGGCCCAGCTCGACAGCGGCTTGCCGGATGAACGCCGCCTTCTTCGCCACCGCGTCGACGCAGCAAACCGGCCAACCCGGCCGCATCACCGCCAGGACCACGCCCGGCAGCCCGCCGCCGCTGCCGACGTCGAGCACGCGGGCCGCAGCACCATGCAGTTGCCGGTCCAGCGGCGACACGATCGCCAGACAGTCCAGCAGATGCTGCGACACCATCTGCAGCGGCTCGCGTACCGCGCTGAGGTTGTAGGCGCGGTTCCACTTCTGCAGCAGCGCCAGATAGTCGAGCAGCAAGCCCTGCTGCGCGTCGGACACCTTCAGCCTCAGTGCCTCGATGCCCTGTCGCAGACGGTCCGCGAGGTGTTCGCTGCCCAGCGGAGCGGCGGCGCTCATCGGGTCGGCCGCGCCGCTCAGGCGGCGTCCGGCAAGGGCGGCACCGCCGGCGCAGCCGCCACCGCCGCCAGCCGCTTCTTCTTCAGATGCACCAGCAGCAGCGAAATCGCCGCCGGCGTCACGCCGGAGAGTCGCGACGCCGCCCCGAGGGTCTGCGGCCTGTGACGTGCCAGCTTCTGGCGCACCTCGAAGGACAGCGCGCTCACCTGGCCGTAATCGATGTCGTCGGGCAGCGGCAGATCTTCGAGACGCTGTGCCCGAGCCACGTCCTCGCTCTGCTTGGAGATATAGCCGGCGTACTTGGTCGACGTCTCCACCTGCTCGATCACCGCGTCGGCCAGCCGCTCGCCCCATTGCGCCGCCAATGTTTCACGTGAAACCATCGGCTCGATGCCGGCCGCCTGCGCCACTGCCGCCAACGCATCGAAGCCGACACCCGGTCGCCGCAGCAATTCCAGCAGGCTGTATTCATGGTCCAGCGCCTTGCCGATCAGCCGCTCGGCATCTGCGGCAGGCAGCAAGCGCGGGTTCACCCAGCTGCTGTTCAGTCTCTGCATCTGCTGGGCGATGGCTTCGCGCTTGCGCTCGAAAGCCGCCCAGCGCAGGTCATCCACCAGCCCCAACCCGCGGCCCAGTTCGGTCAGGCGCAGGTCGGCGTTGTCCTCGCGCAGCTGCAGCCGGTATTCGGCGCGGCTGGTGAACATGCGGTAGGGCTCGGTCACGCCCTTGTTCACCAGGTCGTCGGCCAGCACGCCCAGATAGGCCAGGTCGCGGCGCAAATGCAGCGGCTCGCGGCGCTGCAGCTGCAGCGCCGCGTTGACACCGGCGTACAGACCCTGCGCCGCCGCCTCCTCGTAGCCGGTGGTGCCGTTGATCTGCCCGGCGAAGAACAGGCCGCGGATCGAGCGTGTCTCGAAGCTCGGCAGCAGCTCGCGCGGGTCGAAGTAGTCGTATTCGATTGCGTAGCCGGGACGCAGGATGTCGGCGTTCTCCAGCCCGGCCATCGAGCGCACCGCGGCGATCTGGATGTCGAAAGGCAGCGAGGTGGAGATGCCGTTCGGGTAGATCTCGTGCGTGTCCAGCCCTTCGGGTTCCAGGAAGATCTGGTGCGCATTCTTGTCGGCGAAGCGGTTGACCTTGTCCTCGATGCTCGGGCAGTAGCGCGGGCCGGTGCCTTCGATGACGCCGGTGAACATCGGGCTGCGGTCGAAGCCCGAGCGGATGATGTCGTGCGTGCGCTCGTTGGTATGCGTGATCCAGCACGGCAGCTGGCGCGGATGCTGCGCCGCATCACCGATGAAGCTGAACACCGGCACCGGGTCGCTGTCGCCGTGTTGCGCGGCCAGCCGCGAGAAATCGATCGAGCGCCCGTCCAGCCGCGGCGGCGTGCCGGTCTTCAAGCGGCCCTGCGGCAGTTTCAGCTCCTTCAGCCGCGCCGACAGCGTCGCCGCCGCCGGGTCGCCGGCGCGGCCGGCGCTGTAGTTCTGCAGCCCCACGTGCACCCGTCCGTCGAGGAAGGTGCCCGCGGTGAGCACCACCGCGCGGGCACGGAAGCGAACGCCGACTTGCGTCACGACGCCGGCCACCTGCTCGCCTTCGACGATCACGTCATCCACCGCCTGCTGGAACAGCCACAGCTTCGGCTGCGTCTCCAGCCGCCGGCGGATCGCCGCGCGGTACAGCACGCGGTCGGCCTGGGCGCGCGTGGCGCGCACCGCCGGCCCCTTGCTGGAATTGAGGATGCGGAACTGGATGCCGGCCTCGTCGGTGGCCGCAGCCATCGCACCGCCCAGCGCGTCGATCTCCTTGACCAGATGACCCTTGCCGATGCCGCCGATCGACGGGTTGCAGCTCATCTGCCCCAGCGTCTCCAGGCTGTGCGTCAGCAACAGCGTGCGGCAGCCCATGCGCGCGGCGGCCAGCGCCGCCTCGGTGCCGGCATGGCCGCCGCCGACGACGATCAGGTCGAACTCGCGCGGGTAGAACACCAATGAGCCTTCCAACGGCAAGGGCCGCGAGGCGCGGCCGGAAGGCCCGAATTTTAGGCTTCGCGCTCAGCGTTCGCCGGATGGCCGACGCTGCGCAGATCCTGCGCCACGCGCCCGGCGTGCAGCGCCACCACGCGGCTGGCGCTGGCGATGGTCTCCGGCCGGTGCGCGACGATCACGCGCGTCAGCGCCAGCTGCCGCACCGCCTGGTTGACCAGACGCTCGCCCTCGACGTCGAGCGCGCTGGTGGCCTCGTCCAGCAGTAGGATCTTCGGCCGCTTGTACAGCGCGCGCGCCAGCAGGATGCGCTGCTTCTGCCCGCCCGACAGGCTCGAGCCCATGTCGCCGATCAGCGTGTGGTAGCCCATCGGCATGGCCTCGATCTCGTCGTGCACCGAGGCCACGCGCGCGCAGTGCACCACCCAGTCCATGTCGGGCTGCAGATCGAAGAAACTGATGTTGTCGGAGATCGAGCCCGAGAACAGCGGCTCGTCCTGCATCACCACGCCGACCATGTCGCGCCAGGCGCGCAGCCCCAGCTGCGCCAGCGGCACGCCGCCGATCAGCATCTCGCCGGACTGCGGCGCGTGGATGCCGAGGATCAACTTCAGCAGCGTGGTCTTGCCGCAGCCCGACGGGCCGACCACGGCCACCGACTCGCCCGGCTCGACGCGCAGGCTGACGCCGGACAGCACCTCGGGCTCGGCATCCGAATAGGCGAAGCTCACCTCGCGCAGTTCGATCACCGGAATGCCGGCGATCTTGCGCGCATGGCTGGCAGCCTCTTCCTGCTCGGGCGCGGTCAGCACGATGTCGGCCAGCCGCTCGCCCTGCAGGCGCAGCATCTTCAGCTCCACCACCTTGTCGATCAGGCCGCTGACACGCGTCGCGAACTGCTCCTTGTAGGCCATGAACGCGAACAGCATGCCGACGGAGAACTTCTGGTCCAGCACCAGCAGCGCGCCGATCCACACCACCGCCACGCGCTCCAGGCCGAACAGCAGCCGATGCAATACGGCGAACAGCAGGTCCAGCTTGCGCGTGGCCAGGTCGGCATTCATCGTGTCCACCACCAGGCTGGTGAAGCGCGACTGCCGGTCGGCCTGCGCATTAAACAGCTTGATCGCCTGCACGCCGCGCAGCGATTCGAGGAAGTGGCTGGACTTCTTCGATTCGTGCACCAGCGCCTCTTCGGTGGCGTCGCGCAGCGGCTTGAAGAAGGCCCAGCGCAGCAGCGCATAAGCCGCCACCGCACCCAGCACCACCGCCGTCAGCGTGCCGCTGTAGACGAACATCATCGCCAGCGTCAGCACCACCAGCAGGCCGTCGAGCACGGCTTCGATGAAGCTGGTGGTCAGGGTCTTCTGGATCTCGTGCACCGCCGAGAAGCGCGACCAGATGTCGCCGATGTGGCGCTTCTCGAACCACTCCACCGGCAGCCGCATCAGGTGCGCGAAGACGTTGGCCAGCCACTGCAGGTTCAAGGTGGCCGACAGCACCAGCACCGCCCACGAGCGGATCGCCGCCGTGCCGGCCTGGATCAGCACCAGCAGGCCGAAGCCGATGCCCAGCGTGGCCAGCAGGTCGCGGTCGGCGCTGACCAGCACGTCGTCCACCACCCACTGCATCAGGAAGGGGCTGAGCAGCATGAAGGCTTCCAGCGCCAGCGCCAGCACGAAGATCTGCGCCAGCGAGCGCCTCAGCCCGGTGATGCGCCCGAGCATCTGCCGTGGCGAGACATGCTGCTTCTCGACCCGCGGCTCGAAGTCGGCTGCCGGCGTCAGCTCCAGCACCACGCCGGTGAAGTGGCGCGACACCTGCTCCAGCTTCAGCCGCCGCAGCCCGTGCGCCGGGTCGTGGATCGTCGCCACGCCGCGGCTCACCCCCACCAGCACCACGAAGTGGTTCATGTCCCAGTGCAGGATGCAGGGGTGATCGAGCTGGCCCAGGTCTTCGATCTCGGCGCGCAACGCCCGCGCGTGCAGCTTCAAGTCCTCGGCCATGCGCACGAGGTCGAGCAGGTTCACGCCCTTCAGCGACAGCGAGAAGCGCTGGCGCAGCGTCGGCAGGTCCGAGCGCAGGCCGTGCGCCGCCGCCACCATCGCCAGGCAGGCCAGGCCGCATTCGGCGCCTTCGGTCTGCAGGATCACCGGCACGCGGCTGGCGCCGAAGCCCAGGCGCAGCCCGCCCCAGCGGCCGAAGCGGCTGTTCATCGAAGCGTCTCCACTTTCGCATCTTTCACGTGAATGCGAACGCACGCTTTCATATTCTGTTCGTCAATCCCAGGACCGGGGCGAACAACCACTCGATCAGTCGGCGCCGCTCCAGCAGCACGTCGGCCTCCATGCGCATGCCGGCCACCAACGGCTGCGTGGTACCGAAGGCACGCAACTCGGGCGAGCCCATGGCCACGGTGATGCGGAACATCGGCTCGGCCGGCCCGTCGCCCGCGCTCGCCGGACCGGACAGCGGCAATCCGGCCAGCTCGGGCGCCGCCAGCGGCGTGCGCGACACCTGCAGCACATGGCCGGTCTGGTGGCCGAACTTCTGATACGGGAAGGCCTCGAAACGCAGCTTCACCTCCTGGTTCGGCCGCACGAAACCGACCGCGCCCGAAGGCGCGAACAGGTGCGCCTGCAGCTTCGCTCCGGCCGGCACCAGCGTGGCCAGCGCCGAGGCCGGCGACACGCTCTGCCCTGCTTCGGCCAGCACCGCGCTGACCGTGCCGTCCTGTGGTGCGCGCACGACGATCTGGCGCACGGCGTCCTGTTCGGCGGCTTCGCGCGCCAGCGCCGCCAGGTCGCGTTCGATCGCCCCCTGGCGCGACCTCAACTGTGTCGGCAGGCTGCGCCGTTCGCCTTCGAGCACGGCGCGGTCGCGCGCCAGCGCAGCGCCCTGCCGCTGCAGCGCCTGCGCTTGCGCCTGCAGGCCGATCACCTCCTCCTTCTTGGTCTGCACCTGGGCCGGCGAGATGAACTGGTCGCGGCTCAGCGACTCCAGCCGCTCCAGCGACTGCTGAGCCAGAGCCAGGCGCTGGCGGTGCAGCGCCGCCTCAGCCTCGATCTGCTGCTGCTCGCGCTTCATCTCGTCGAGCCGGCGCTGCAGCGACAGCATCTCGCCTTCGGCCAGCTGCGCCTGCTGGCGCGCGGCCTCCTCCAGGCTGCGCTTGCGTTCTTCGAGGCTGCGCTGCACGCGCGCCTGCGCGTCGCTGCTCAGCGTGCTGCTTTCCAGCGCCAGCACGAACATCAATTCGCCCGAGCGCACCGCCTGGCCTTCCTGCACGTGCCGCTCGAGCACGCGCCCCTGTACCGGCGGCACGAGCCGGATCACGCCCAGGTCGGGCACCAGCACGCCGCCGATGCGCGCCTTGCGCGTGTATTCGCCGAAGAACAACAGGCCGAGCACCAGCACCAGCACGCACAGCACGGCGGCGGTCAGCAGGCTCAGCGACAGCGGCCGCACCAGCTGAACCTGGCCGAGCCAGTTCTGGCGCTGCGCCTCGGCGACTTCAGGCCTGAAGAGTGAGCCCATCGCTCAGGCACGGGCAAAAAAAAAGCGGACCGGACAAGCCGGCCCGTGGGCGTCACGGCGGGCCATGGCGGCCAACCATAACGCCAATCGACCTAGAGGCACATCACCAAGTACCCCTAGGCGTCATGATCTGCGCCTTGGCGGCGGATTACATCGGCTTCCAGCCGCCGCGCGGCAGGCCGCCGGACACCTTCTTCAGTTCTTCCAGGTCCAGCTCGACCGGGCCGGTCTTGTTCGGCTGCTTCTTTTGCACAACGACGTCGACGGCAGTCTTGTTCTTCTTGGGGCTCACTGCTTTTTTCATGAGGACTCCTTCTGATTCGGCCTGTGCGTTCGTTGGCGCACAGGCACATTGCACCAGCGTCCGCGCGGAAAGGACACTGTCAGCTCTTACAGGTTGAGCCTGCAAACCACAACGTCCCGCAACGCCGATCCGGCAAGCGGCGTCAATGGATCAGCCCGAGGCGCAGCGCCTTCAGCACCGCCGCGTGCTTGCTGACGCAGCCGAGCTTGTGCATCGCGTTGTTGACGTGCAGCACCGCGGTGCGCTCGCTGATGCCGAGGATCGCACCGACCTCCCAGGCCGTCTTGCCTTCCATCGTCCAGTGCAGCGCCTCGAGCTCGCGCGGCGTCAGCAGCGGCTTCTCCGGCTGCAGCTGCGCGGGCAACAGCAGCCGCAACGCCGCTTCCTGCGCATGCACCGCGAACAGTTGCAGGTCGGCGACGACGCGCTGCAGCTCCGCCGCATCCGCTGGCAGCGGCTGGTCGCGGTCCACGCCGAGCACGAAGTGCCGTCCTTCCGGCAGATGCAGCGCCATCGCGATGCCGGTGTTGTAGCCGAAGCGCGCCTGCTCTTCCCACAGTTCGCCCATGCCTTGCCCGGTGTAGGTCTGCTGGTCCCAGATGATCGGCACGCTTTGCCGACGCAGATGCTGCATCACCGGGTCGCGGCGCATGATGCCGGAGTCGCGAAAGGCATCCGAATATGCTTCCGGCGTATTGTCGACACTGATGAATTCGGTGCCCGCCGCACCGCGGTCGAGCACGGTGATCGCTGCCACGGTATCGAAACCCAAGGTATGCGCGAAGCGCACGATCTCCTCGCGCAACTCGTCACGATCCTTGGCCTTCAGCACCGAAGAGTAGCCGCCGGGCAACATCAGAATTCCCCGATCGCTGCGGCGCGGCGACGCGGCAGTCGCGGCAACCGGCCCTGACAGGATTTACAGCTTTCAACCCTCGGGCCGATGCGGAAACATACCGGCATGTTCAGCACCCCGAGTCCTCCGACACCAAACACATGACTCCTACCACACCTTGGTCCATTCGAGCGTGGCCTCCGCTATTGTGGCAGGCCGGCCGCGAATCGCAATTGCGCTTCCATCACCTCAGCACACGCATCACGATGCCCGGCGACAGCATGTCACGCACTTCAGGCCAGACGATCTGGGGAGGCCGCTCCGACGCAGGAGAAGCCGGCGTGGCCTGGGACTGGGTGCAGGTGTGCGGCGAGGTGGTGGCCATGGCCGACCCGATGTCGGTGGTCACCAATCTGCGCCTGATCGGCGAAGAAGGCGAAGTGCTGACCGCGCTGGAATCGGCGCGCTTCCTCAACGAGATCGTGCACGCGCTGCCATGGCAGAGCGAAGTGCAGCGCGCAATCCAGGTCGGCCACTGAACCAGGCCGCGGCTCAGCGCAGCGCGGCGTGACGCAGCGTGCGCGCGACGAAGCCCAGGCACAGCACGGTCAGCCCCGCGCACACCGCCAGCGGCAGCAGCAGTTCCCAGCCCGCCATCGGCTCGCCCTCGAGCACGCGGCCCATCAGCGCGACCTGAGCCAGCCCCGGCACTGCCAGCTGCCACGCGGCCTCGCGCTGCCGGTCGAACATCGTCAGCAGCGGCAGCAGCGAGACCAGCAGCACCAGCGCCGTCGCACTGGCCTGCGCTTCCTTGACGCTGCGGCAGCGGATGGCGATGGCCATCAGCAGCGCCGCCAGCGCCGCGGCCAGCGGCAGCAGCAGGCCCAGGAACACCACGCCCTCGCGCCAGCCGAAGCGGAACATCGCCGCCAGCGTCTCGCTGCGCAGCAGCCACTGGCCGGGCAGGAAGCTGGCGCAGCTGAGCAGCGCGATCAGCATCGCCACGGTCGCCACCGCCGCCCATTTGCCCAGCACCAGCGCCAGCGGCGGCACCGGGTTGATCAGCAGCGGCTCGAGCGAGCCGCGTTCGCGCTCGCCGGCCGTCGTATCCAGCGCCGCGTGCAGCGCGCCGTACAGCACCGCCATCAACAGGAAGAACGGCACCAGCGTGGCCCATTGCGCGGCACGCGCGGCCGGGCTGGCCAGATCGCGCTCGTCGAGCTCGATCGCCTGCAGCGACGCTGGCGCCACGCCGCGCCAGGCCAGGCGCAGCGTCGCCTGCTCCTGCGAAAAGCCCTGCAGCAGCCGCGCCACGCGCGCCGCCGACGCGGAGGCGCGCGCATTGGCCGAGCTGCTCACCAGCTCGACGCGCGGCGCCTCGCCCGCCGCCAGCTCGGCCTCGAAGTCCGCGCCGACGATCAGCAGCGGCTCGCCGGCGCGGTTGCGCTGCAGCCGGCTCTCGTGGTCGGGAAGCGCCGGCCGGATGCGCCAGGTCTGCCGCTGCAGATAGTTGCGCAGCGTCGGCGCATGCTCGATGCCGGCGACGACGATCTCCCGCGCCTCGGCGCGCTGCTCCAGATCGGCCACCAGCGTGGACATCAGCACCAGCACCAGCGGGCCGACGGCCACCGCGCTGAGCAGGATCGTCAGCAGCGTGCGCCGGTCGCGCAGCGCGTCGAGCAGCTCCTTGCGCAGCACGGTCCAGGCGGCGGCCATCATGCCGTTCCTTGCGCCACGGCGCCGCCGCCGAAGGCCAGCCGCACGAAGCAGCGCTCGAAATCCTCGTCGCCGGTCTGCGCGCACAGCGAGGCCACCGTGCCTTCGGCCACCGCGCGGCCGTGCGCCATCACCAGCACGCGGTCGCACAGGCGTTGCACCTCCTGCATCAGGTGCGTGGAAAAGACGATGCATTTGTGCTGCTCGTCGCGCAGCCGGCACAGCGCGTCGCGCAGCGCGCGCGTGGCCTGCACGTCCAGCCCGTTGGTCGGCTCGTCGAGGATGATGTTGTGCGGGTCGTGCACCAGCGCGCGCGCCAGCGCGGTCTTCATGCGCTCGCCCTGGCTGAAGCCCTCGGTGCGCCGCTCCAGCAAGGGCTCCATCTGCAGCGTGCGCGCCAGGCTTTGTACGCGCGCCTGCGCCGCCGGCTCGCTCATGCCGTGCAGCCGGCCGTAGTAGACGATGTTCTCGCGCGCCGTCAGCCGCGGATACAGGCCGCGCGCGTCGCTGAGCACGCCGATGCGCGCCAGCGCCGCCGCGCGATCGGTGGACACGTCGATGCCGTCGACGCGCACCTGCCCGGCGTCGGGCTGCAGCAGCCCGGCGACGATACGCAGCAGCGTCGTCTTACCGGCGCCGTTGGGGCCGAGCAGGCCGCTGATGCGGCCGTCGTCGGCGCGCCAGCTGAGGCCATCCACCGCCTGCACGACACGCTTCATGCGCCCGCGGCCCTGCACGAAGCGCCGCTGCACGCCGCGCAGCTCGATCACGGCGCAGCTCCCGCGCCAGGCGGCACGAAGGCCGGCGGGCGTGGCACGTCGCGCGCGCAACCGGTGTCGAGCGCCAGTGCCGCCGCGTCGTCCGCGGCATCGACGAAGCGATAGACCAGTTCGCGCACACAGGGCAGCGCCAGCAGGCCGTGGCCGGCGTTGGGGACGACTTCATGCCGCGCCTTCGCGCCCAGCGCACGGGCCACGCGCTCGCCATGCCGCGGCGGCGTCGCCGGGTCGATGCCGCCGGACAGCAGCAGCGTCGCCACCGGTGCCGGCGGCAGCTGACGGAAGGCCTCGTCGACTTGGCCGCGCGGCCAGTCCCGGCACAGCTGCTGATACAGCGGCGCGAGTCCGCGGCCGAAATCCGGCGCCGGCGCCGGTGCTGTCCATTGCGCGGCGCTCGGCATGTCCTCGCTGCAGACCACCGAAAAGTGCATGCCCTGCGCCAGCGCCTGCACCGCGTGGCGGCCGCGCGGCGCCGCTACGCTGGCCAGCCCGACCAGCGGCGCGAAGCGGCCCTGCACCGCCTCGTCCAGCGCCGCAGGCAAGACCGACGCGGTGGCCGGCGCGTACAACGCCGAGCGCACCAGACCGAGCAGCATGTCGCGGGTCATGGTCAGCGTTTCCATACGCCCGCTGGCCGGATGCGGCAGCGCCAGCTCGCGCGGCATCGAGGCCAGCACTGCCGCCCAGTGTTCACGCAGCCGCGCATGCCGCGCGCGGCACGCAGCTTCGGCCTCGCAGCTGCGCAGCAGCGCATCGAAGGCCGCCTGCGCATCGGGCGCCGAGGCCCACGGCAGCGCCATGTCCGGCGGCGCGACGCCGTCGAGCACCGCGCGCCGCACCCGCTGCGGGTAGCGGCGCATGTATTCGAGCACCACGCGCGTGCCGTAGGACGCGCCGACCAGGTTCAGCCGCGGTGCACCCAGCGCCTCGCGCACCGCTTCCAGGTCCATCGCGGCGATGGCCGTGGTGTAGTGGCGCAGGTCGCCGTGCGGCAGCGCCTGCAACCCGGCCAGGCAGGTGCGGGCGCGCTGCAGCTGGCGCACCGGATCGATGGCCTCGGCCAGCGGCAGCGTCGCGGCGTCTTGGGGACAGGGCAGCGCCGCGCTGCGGCCGGTGCCGCGCTGGTCGACGAGCACGATGTCGCGACGGTTGCCGAAGCGCGCCAGCATCGCGCCGACCGGGCCGGCCAGCGCGATCGCGCTCTGCCCCGGCCCGCCGGCGACGAACCACAGCGCATCGGGCTTGGGCTGCCGCGCCAGCGCCGGCAGCACCGCGAAATGCACGTCGATGCGCACGCCGCGCTCGTCGGCCGGATCGAGCGCGCGCGACACCGAGCCGCACAGCGCCTCGTGCGCCACGCCGTGCAGCCGGCACGGCTGCAGCGCCGGCGGGGCGGCCTGCGCCAGCGGCGCCCAAAGCAGCAGCCAGCCGGCCAGCAGCCCGCCGCATCGGCGCCGCATCAGGCCAGCAGCCGCTGCAATTCGCCGCTGTCCAGCAGGCGCGCCAGGTCGTCCGCGCCGCCGACCAGCGCGCCCTTGACGAAGACCATCGGCAAGGTCGGCCAGCCGGTCCACATCTTCAATGCCAGACGGCGGCGCCAGTCGCTGAAGTAGCTGCCGTAGGACAGGTAGTGATAGGGCACGCCGGCTGCGTCCAGCAGGCGGCGCGCCTTGCGCGGAAAGGGGTTCTGCGCCATGCCCACGATGACCACCGCATGCTGCTGCACCGCCGCCTGCACTTCATGCAGCAGCGCGGCCTGGTAGCTGGCCACGCGCTCGCGAATGGCCGGATGGATCTGCGATCGGTCGAGTACGCTGCGCGACATGGGTTCCTCCGGCACGTAGGTTACCCCAGCGCACACGGCGGCCGGAAGCGGCCGCCAGCGCTGCGGCGGCCTTTGGCTTAGGATTCCCGGCCCCTTGACCTACCCCTGTTCGCGGAGAACCAGATGAAGCTCTATTACAGCCCCGGCGCCTGTTCGCTCAGCGTGCACATCGTGCTGCACGAAGCCGGCCTGCCGTTCACGCCGGTGCTCGCCAGCACCAAGACGCACAAGCTGCCGGACGGCACCGACTACTACACCATCAACCCCAAGGGCTACGTGCCCGTGCTCGAGCTGGACGATGGCCAGCGCCTCAGCGAATGCCAGGTCCTCGTGCAGTACCTGGGCGACCGCGTGCCGGAGAAGAAGCTCGCCGCGCCCTGGGGTTCGATGGAGCGCTACCGGCAGATGGAGTGGCTCAGCTTCATCAGCAGCGAGTTGCACAAGGGCTTCGGCATGTTCTTCAACCCCGCGATGCCGGAGGACTTCAAGGACCCGATGCGCGCCCGGCTGGCGGGCCGGCTGCAATGGGTGAACCAGCAGCTCGAGGGCAGGCAATACCTGATGGGCGACGGCTTCACGGTGCCCGACGCCTATCTGTTCACCGTGGTCAATTGGAACAAGTACGTCAACGCCGACGCCGCCGGCTTGAACCATCTCGACGCCTACATGGCGCGCATGGCGGCACGTCCGGCGGTGCAGGCGGCGATGAAAGCCGAAGGCCTGATCAAGTAGAAGTAGGGCCGGCGATGCGGGCCGCCTGGCGCGCCGTGCTGCTGGCCGCGCTCGGCGGCATGGCATTGCCGGCGGCGCCCGCATCCGAACGCGAGCCGGCGGATGCGACCGGCAGCCTGCTGCGCGGCCAGCCGCCGCCGGCCGGCCGCTACGACGCGGTGCTGTGCGTCAGCGTCGGCGCGGCGCCGGCCGATTGCGGTCCAGTCAGCGCCGACATCGGCGGCGCCGGGCAGGCGCTGGTGCGCGTCAGCGACATCGCCTACCGGCTCGAGCGCAGCGGCGAGCAACTGGGCGTGTCGCTGTTCCACGGCACGATGCAGGTCGACGGCTTCTTTGCGCCTTACCAATGGAGCGGCCAGCGCCTGCAGTTCAGCGACCCGGACAAGCCCACGCGCTACGAGCTGACGCTGGGGACGCGGCGCTTCGACGCGCCTTGAAGCTTCAGGCCAGCTGCGCCGCGGCCAGCAGTTCGCGCGTATAGGCCTCGCGCGGCGCGTCGAACAACGCCAGCGCCTCGCCCTGCTCGACCACACCGCCGTCCTTCATCACCAGCACGCGGTGCGCCATCGCGCGCACCACGGCCAGGTCGTGGCTGATGAACAGGTAGCTCAGCCGATAGCGCGCCTGCAGCTCGGCCAGCAGCCGCAGCACCTGCTGCTGCACCGACACGTCCAGCGCCGAAGTCGGCTCGTCCAGCACCAGCACCTCGGGGCGCAGCACCACCGCGCGCGCGATGGCGATGCGCTGGCGCTGGCCGCCGGAAAACTCGTGCGGATAGCGCTGCAGCACCTGCGCGACGCCGCTGCGCCCGCTCAGCCCCACCTCGTCGAGCATCTGCAGCACCAGGGCGTCGCGCTCGGCAGCCGACAGCTCGCTGCGGTGCAACGCCAGGCCTTCGCCGACGATCTGGCCCACCGTCAGCCGCGGGCTCAGCGACGCGAACGGATCCTGGAACACCACCTGCATGCGCTTGCGCATCGCGCGCAGCGCGTCGCGGCCGGCGTCGTCGATGCGCTGCGCATCCAGCCGCACCTCGCCGGCCGCGATGTCCTGCAGCGCCAGCAGCGCCATCGCCAGCGTGGTCTTGCCCGAGCCCGATTCGCCGACGATGCCCAGCGTCTCGCCGCGCCTGAGCTGCAGCGTGGCGTCGCGCACGGCGATGAAATGGCGCTTGCGGAACCAGCCGTCGGCCATAGGGAAGCTGACCTGCACGCCGCGCGCGTCCAGCAGCGGCGCCGCATCGTCCGGCACCGGCTGCACCACGCGCTGCGGCCGGCTGGCCAGCAGGCGCTGCGTGTACGAGTGCTGCGGCTGTGCGAAGACCTCGGCGGTGTTGCCGGTCTCGACGAGGCGGCCGCGCTCCATCACGCCGACGCGGTGCGTGAAGCGGCGCACCAGGTTCAGGTCGTGCGTGATGAACAGCAGCGCCATGCCCATCTCGCGCTGCAGTTCGTCCAGCAGCGCCAGGATCTGCGCCTGGATCGTCACGTCCAGCGCGGTGGTCGGCTCGTCGCAGATCAGCAATTGCGGCTTGCAGGCCAGTGCCATCGCGATCATCGCGCGCTGGCGCTGGCCGCCGGACAGCTGGTGCGGCCAGGCATCGACCTTGACCTGCGGGTCGGGGATGCCGGTACGCGTCAGCAGCTCGACGGCGCGGGCGCGCGCCGCGTTCGGGCGCAGCGCCTCGTGCAGCTCCAGCACCTCGGCGATCTGGTTGCCGACCGTGTACAGCGGGTTCAGCGCGGTCATCGGCTCCTGGAAGATCATGCCGATGCGCGCGCCGCGGATGCCGCGCATCTGGCGTTCGCTCTTGGTAGTCAGTTCTTCGCCGTCGAAGCGGATCGAGCCGGAGGTCGCCGCCGCGTCCACCAGCCGCAGCACCGACAGCGCGGTGATGGACTTGCCCGAACCCGATTCGCCGACCAGCGCGAACTTCTCGCCCGCGGCGACGCTGAACGACACCTGGTCGACGACGGTGCTGGCGCCGAAGCGCACGCTCAAGCCGTCGATCTGCAGCAGATGGGAAGCAGCGCTCATGGCCATGGAACACTTCACCGCAGAGGCGCAGAGGACGCAGAGGGGCGCAGAGAGTTCGCCACGCGACGTATCCCCTGCCGCAGCGTCGTCGCATTGAAGTTGATGATCAAGCCCGCTTGCAGCCCGGTCAGCCGGAGATAGGTCAGCAATTGAGCCCGATGGACTTCCTCGATCGCAACCACGGACTTCACCTCGACGATCACGACTTTGGCAACAAGAAGGTCGAGCCGCAGATCGGCTTCCAGCGCCACGCCCTTGTAGACCACTGGGACCACGACCTGCGCCAATACGGCCAGGTTGCGCAAGGCAAGCTCATGCTGCAAAGCGCGCAGGTAGACGGACTCGAGCAGCCCAGGCCCAAGCAGACGATGCACTTCGATGGCAGCGCCGATGATCGCCTCGGTGGTTTCCCTCTGCGGAAACTCCGCGTCCTCTGCGTCTCTGCAGTGAAGGCTGTTCGTCTTCATGACTTTCGGGTGTCGAAAGCATCGCGCAGCGCGTCGCCGATGAAGGTCAGCGCCAGCATCGTCAACACCAGCACAACGAAGGTGGGGAAGATGATCCACCACGCATCGAGGTTGTTCTTGCCCTGGCGCAGCAGGTCGCCGAGCGAGGGCACGGTGGCCGGCACGCCCAGGCCCAGGAAGTCCAGCGAGGTCAGCGCGACGATCGCGCCGCTCATGCGGAAGGGCAGGAAGGTGATCACCGGCGTCATGCTGTTCGGCAGCACGTGGCGCCAGATGATCTGGCGATTGCTCAGGCCCAGCGCGCGCGCCGCCTTGACGAATTCCAGGCTGCGGTTGCGCAGGAACTCGGCGCGCACGTAGTCCGACAGGCCCATCCAGCCCCACAGCGACAGCAGCACCAGCAGCAGCAGCAGCGAGGGCTCGAAGATCGACGCGAAGATGATCAGCAGGTACAGCTCCGGCACAGCGCCCCAGATCTCGATCAGCCGCTGCAGCACCAGGTCCGTGCGTCCGCCGAAATAACCCTGCAGCGCGCCGGCCGCGATGCCCATCGCCGTGCCCGCCAGCGTCAGCGCGAAGGCGAACCAGATGCTGACGCGGAAGCCGTACAGCAGCCGCGCCACCATGTCCTGCCCCAGGCTGTCGGTGCCCAGCCAGTGCAGCCGGCTCGGCGGCGCCGGGCTCGGCTCGGCCTCGAAGGGGTTGCTGGTGCGCGGGCCGTAGCGGTTCAGCGTGAACACCGCCCAGTTGCCGGGTTTGGAGAACTGCTCGGCAATCAGCGGATCGGACCAGTCGGTGGGCGTCTCGAAATCGCCGCCGAAGGTGGTTTCAGGATGGTTCTTGAACAGCGGGAAGAAGAGCTGCCCGTCGTAGCGCGCCACCAGCGGCCGGTCGTTGCTGACCAGCTCGGCGAAGGTGGCCAGCACCAGCGCGACGACGAAGCACCACAGCGACACGGTGCCGATGCGGTTGCGCTTGAAGCGCGCCCAGGCGCGCTGGTTCGGCGACATCGGCTTCGGCGCGGCGACCTCGACCGCCGGCGCGGGCAACACGGCGCTCATCAGGCCTCCCGCCCGGCCGCCCGAAGGGGGGCCTGCGCCCCCTTGGGAGGCCGCGAACGAAGCGAGCTCGGGGGCTTCATTTACCGACCGCCCCGAACTGCACGCGCGGGTCGACCGCGACGTACAGCAGGTCCGACACCAGCTTGACCACCAGCCCGATCAGCGTGAACAGGTACAGCGAGCCCAGCACCACCGGATAGTCGCGCCGCACCACCGATTCGAAGGACAGCAACCCCAATCCGTCGAGCGAGAACAGCGTCTCGATCAGCACCGAGCCGGCGAAGAAGGCGCCGACGAAGGCCGCCGGAAAGCCGGTGACCAGCGGGATCAGCGCGTTGCGGAAGATGTGCTTGTACAGCACCGCCTGCTGCGACAACCCCTTGGCGCGCGCCACCAGCACGTACTGCTTGCGCGTCTCCTCGACGAAGGTGTTCTTGGTCAGCATCGTGGTCACCGCGAAGCTGCTGATCACCAGGCAGATCAGCGGCAGCGTCAGGTGCCAGAAGTAGTCGAGGATGCGTGCCGGCCAGCTCAGCTCCTCCCAGTTGTCGCTGGTCAATCCGCGCAGCGGGAACCATTCGAAGAAGCTGCCGCCGGCAAAGAGCACGATCAGGAAGATGCCGAGCACGAAGCCGGGGATCGCATAGCCGATCAGCACCACCAGCGAGGTCATGACGTCGAAGCGCGAGCCCTCGCGCACCGCCTTGGCCACGCCCAGCGGCACCGAGATCAGGTAGCTGATCAGGAAGGTCCACAGCCCCAGGCTGATCGACACCGGCAGCTTCTCCTTGATCAGCTGCCACACGTCCTTGTTCTGCAGGAAGCTGCGCCCGAGGTCGAAGCGCAGGAAGCTGCCCAGCATCTCGAAATAGCGCACGTGGGCCGGCTTGTCGAAACCGTAGAGCTTCTTCAGTTCCTCGATCTGCTTGGCATCGCTGTCGCGCCCGGCCTTGTAGGCACCGCCGCCTTCGCCCTGGCCGGCGCGCGCCTCGGCCATGAGCTGCTCGACCGGCCCGCCGGGCACGAACTGGATGACGACAAAGGTGATGGTCAGCGCGCCCAGCAGCGTGGGCACCATCAGGGCAATGCGCTTCAGGATGTAGAACAGCATCAGCCGGATCTTCTCAGCGTTTGGCCGGATCCTTGATCCACCAGGTCTCCAGCGGCCAGGCCGGGAAACCCGAGGCGGTATCGATGGTGAAGTAGCGCGGGCGGCGCTCGGGCATGCCGAACTTGTCCCAGTACGAAGCCTTCTGGTCCGAAGCGTACAGGTCGGGCACCTGCCAGTGGCTCCACATGATCACGCGGTCGAGCGCGCGCGCCGCGTCGCGCAATTCGTCCAGCGTCTTCGCCTCAGAGATCAGCTTGATCAGGTGGTCGGCGGCGCGGCTCTTGACGCCACGGAAGTTGTTGTCGCCCTTCTCGTCGGCCGCCTTGCTGCCGAAGGTGCTGAGCAGCCCGGTAGCGTCGGGCAAGGTGAAGTCGCCGCCCGCAATGGCGATCATGTCGAAGTCGTACTCCTCCAGCCGGCGGCGGTAGAGCGCGAAATCGACGTTGCGCTCGCGCATGTGGATGCCGAGCTTCTCCAGGTTGGCCTGCCAGTCGGTCATGCGGCCGGGCTCGCCCGGGCTCAGGTACTCGAACTCGAAGGCCTCGCCCTTGGCGTTGCGCAGCTTGCCGTCGGGCGCGAGCTTCCAGCCGGCCTGCGCCAGCAACTCGCGTGCCTTCAACAGGTTCTGGCGCAGCCGCTTCGGGTCGCGGCCGGTGGTCGGCGCGCGGTAGGCCGGTCCGAAGACTTCGGGCGGCAGTTCGGCGCGGAAGGGCTCCAGCAGCTTCAGCTCGCCCGGCGACGGCAGCCCCTGCGCGGCGAACTCGGAGTTGTTGAACTGGCTTTCGGCGCGCTTGTACAGCCCCAGCCGGTTGATGGTGTCGAAGTCGTAGCTGTAGTCCAGCGCCTCGCGCACGCGGATGTCCTGGAACAGCGGCCGGCGCAGGTTCAGCAGGTAGGCCTGCAGGCCCTGGCCGACCGAGGTCTCGAACAAATCCTTCTTGATGCGCCCGTCGTCCCACTTCACGCCCTTGTGCTGGCGCACCCAGGCGCGGCCGGAGTATTCCTTGTAGATGTCGAACTCGCCGGCCTTGAAGGCCTCGCGCGCCACCGCCTGGTCGCTGTAATAGCGGTAGACGACGCGATCCCAGTTGAACATGCCGCGGCGCACGCCCAGGTCGCGCGCCCAGTAGTCCGGATTGCGCCTGAACTCCAACCGGCGCCCGGAATCGGCCTTGCCGATCGTGTACGGACCGCTGGTAAGCGGGTACTCGCTGACGATCTCGTCGAAGCGCTTCGGCTGCCCGTCCGGCCCCAGTGCCCACTTGCGCGAGAACACCGCCAGGCCGCCTACCGTGAACAGCGTGTCGTTGGTGCGCTCGCGCAGCTCGAAGCGCACGGTGCGCTCGTCGAGCACCACGATGCGTTCCACGCCGGCCAGAGCGGCGCGCAAGCCCGGCGCGGCGTACTTGCCCGACATCGATTCGAAGCTGTACTTCACGTCCTCGGCCGTGACCGCGTCGCCGTTGCTGAAGCGCGCCTTCGGGTTCAGCCTGAAGCTGATCGAGGACTTGTCCGGCGCCACCGCGATGGCCTCGGCCAGCAGGCCGTACATGGTCTGCAGTTCGTCGCTGCCCAGCACGGTCAGCGCCTCGAACATGAAGATGCCCAGGCCCGTCGGCGAGTTGCCCTTGACCGTGAACGGATTGAACTTGTCGAAGCTGGAACGCCGGTCCGGGTTGCGCAGGTTGATCGTGCCGCCCTTGGGCGCGTCGGGGTTGACGTAGTCGAAGTGCGTGAAGCCTGGTGGGTATTTCGGCTGCCCGAAGGCAGCGTAAGCGTGCGTCCAACCAGGAGCAGAGATCGGAGCCTGTGCTGCCAGCGCCGCCGAAGCGGGCTGCCCCTGCGCCGACGCCACCGCCAGGCTCAGCAGCCACAGCGCCACGCCGTACAGAAACCTCGGCCGAACAGGGGGCAGCATCGACATGGCGCGCATGCTACGCAATGAGCAGTGCTTGGCATGCGGGCCGCACGCAAAGTTCTACGATGCAGCCACCCCCGTAGGCGTCGCGCGTTCACGAACGTGCCGGCTTCGAGCCCATCATGAAAACGCGCCCCATAGGGCGCGTCGGGCAGTTCAATGGTCAACGATCCAGTCAAGCGCGCAAACGACGCCGACGCGCCCATACCCCCAAGACCCCAAACGAGGCTATCGCCAGCAAGTAGGTTTCGGGTTCGGGAACCGGCACCAGGACCGCCGGGTATTTGATGCCGTCGTTCTGGCTGCACGCCACGGCGGGATGAGTGCTCTTGTAGTGACCGTAGCTTTCACCAGCAGTAGGATCGGCGCCCGTCCTGTAACTGCAACTCGTCAGGAAAGCATAGTCACCTTCGGGCGCGCTGCTGGAGAACAGGCTGAAGTCATTCGTCGTATTTGCATTGAAATTCAGCCAATATGCTGCAGCATCGTAGCCCGCGACCTTTGCAAAGCTCGCATTGGTAAATTCCGGGAACAGAAATCCACCTTGGACGGCCCGCAAATTCTTTTCCGTGCCGTTCACGTCCACGTACATACGAAGTGTCAGCTGCCCATTCCCGCCAGCAAATACGTTGTAGGAATCATCGTAGGACAAGGAAACCTGGTTTGACGAATTGGCAAGCTCATACAGAGTCACGTCTGCAGACTGTATGCTCAACTTATTCATGCAGCCCGTCGTCAGATTGGTAACCCACTGGCTGCTGGAGATCGTTGCAAGGCAATCGTCTTTGATCTCGAAATCGACGGTTCCACTCCACCCAAGATCCATGAGCGACGCGCCATAGGCCGGATCCCATCTCTTCTTCGAGATGATCGCTTGCGCCGAAGAAACCCAACCCAGGGCACCGACCACGACGACCGCTGCACCCAGTCCGCGCATTCCCGGAGACAGATAGCTCATCACCCCCTCCTTCGCCGACTCAGCGATCGAGCTTCAGTCTAGTCCGCCACAGCGGCAAACAAAAGGGCCTCGGTTGACGCCAACCCCCTCACTCAGGGGGGTGCCAAGACGCATTTCGGCATCGTCCTTCGCCCCAGGTGCCTTTCAGCTCGAGTACGCAGGCGCGGACAGGCTGAGTCGCACGGCATCATCCGCCTCGAGCTGGTCCCAGCCGATGCGCCATGCGGCGGCGTAGACATCTTCAGCCAGGCTCTCGCGCAGCGTGTCCAAGTGGGACTGCCAGCGCACTTCGGCACGTGGCGCGCGAGCCAGATTCAAGCGTTGCCTCACTTTCGAAGACAACGCAGACACCTGCACCGCCCGGGGCGCCTCCCCCTCGCGGTGCATCAGCAGCGCAAAGTCCTCCAGGCAGCCCAGTGTTTCGTCCCACATCTCGAAAGACCGGAATGCGTCAACCGCCTCGCCAAGGGCACAGCGCGCCTGCACGAGCGCGTCCCGCGCGAGATCGATCTTCCCCAGCCACCAGCGTGCATTGGCTTCGCCCCTCCTGTCGGCCGCTCTCGTGCACACCTCGAGCGACAAAGACAGACGCGCCGAGGCCGCGCTGTAGTCCTGCACGTCGAACGCGCACTTGCCCAGCATCAACTGACACTCGCCTTCGAGTTCCGGGTTCTCGATTGCCTGCGCCAGTGCCAGCGACTGCTGAGAGCAGCTCGCGGCCTGCCGGTCGTCCCCAAGGTGATGCGCAATCTGGCCCATATGAAGCAGCGAGATGCCCTCGTCAGCACGGTCGCCGAGTTCCCTGAAGATCTTCAGGGCCTCCTGCTCTGCCGCGCTGGCACCACTCACATCACCACCACGCAAGCGCGCCGCCGAGAGCGTCGACAGCGTGGCGGCAATGTCGTAGGCGTTGCCCAAGCCGCGGCGCAACGCCAGGCAGGACTCGAGCATCCCGCAAGCCTGCGCGTAGTCGCTTTGCGCCTCGGCCAGTCCCGCGCCGACATACAGCGCGTGCGCTTTCGCCAACGTGGACGCGTCGATTTCCGGCAACTGCAGCGCCGCCCTGACCAGACTGCGTCCTTCGGACGCATAGCCGCGCAAGGTCCAGAAACCCAGCAGCGCGACGCAGAACTTCACAGCGATCACCGGGTCCACGCCCCCGGCCATCGCCAGTCTGACGGCACTGCGGATGTTGTCCAGTTCGTCCTCCACCCGCCTGATCCAGGTGCCTTGCTCGGCTCTGCCCACCGCATCGCAGGCATCCTTGGCCATCTCGAAAAAGAACTCGCAGTGGCGTGCCGCATTGGCCGCCGCTTGGGCGGAATCCTGCCGCAGCTTCTCGCCCGCATAGTCGCGGATCGTCTCCAGCATGCGATAGCGCGAGCCGTCCGCACGCTCCTCCAGCATCGCGAACGACTTTTCCACCAGCGAGCCCAGCAGGTCCAGCACCTCGAAATCCTCGATCGGCTCGAAGCCGCAGACCCGCTCGGCCGCCTCCAGGCCGAAGCCGCCGACGAACACCGCCAGCCGGCGCAGCATCAGCTGCTCGTTGTCGTTCAGCAGCTCGTAGCTCCAGTCGACCAGCGCGCGCAGCGTCTGCTGCCGCTGCTGCAGCACCCGGCTGCCGCCGGTCAGCAGCTTGTAGCGGTCGGTCAGCCGCTTGTTGATGTCGGCCACGCTCATCGCGCGCATGCGCGCCGCCGCCAGCTCCAGCGCCAGCGGAATGCCTTCGAGCCGCGCCACCAGCTCGGCCACCGCCGGCGCCTCGCGCTCGTCGAGTTCGAAAGCCGGCTTGTGCGAGCGCGAGCGCTCGACGAACAGCTGCACCGCTGGCGTGGCCTGCAGCACCTGCAGGCTCGCGTCGCGCTCGGGCACCGGCAGCGGCAGGATCGGGTAGGTCTGCTCGCCCGGCACGTGCAGCGGCTCGCGGCTGGAAGCGATGATGCGCACCTGCGGCGCGCCCCTGACGATGGCGTGCGCCAGGTCGGCCGACGGCTTGATCAGGTGCTCGCAGTTGTCCAGGATCAGCAGCGTGCGCTTGCTTTTCAAGTGCGCGCCCAGCGTGGCCAGCAGCGGCCGCCCCGGCTCCTCGGCCACGTCCAGCACGCGGGCGGTCTCGGCCGCGACCAACGCACCGTCGCTCAGCGGGGACAGATCGATGAACCACACGCCGTCCGGGTACAGGTGCATCTGCTCGACCGCCACCTGCAGCGACAGCCGCGTCTTGCCCAGGCCGCCCATGCCCAGCAGCGTGATCAGCCGCGCCTGCCCGAGCAAGTCCTCGACCTCGCCGATCTCGCGCTCGCGGCCGATGAACGACGTGCCCTGATGCGGCAGGTTGTTGGGGATCTCGCGTACCGGCATCCACCAGTCGCCGGCCTTGACGACGCGGAACACCTTGTCGCTGTCCGGCGGCGCGGCGAAGCGCGCATCGGCTTCGCCGACCTCGAACAGCTCGATCGGATCGGCAAGCCCCTTGATCTGCCAATGGCCGTGCGATTGCAGCTGCAGCGTGGTCTTGCCCAGGTCTGCGCGAGCCTCGGGCGTCAGCAGCGTCTGGCCGCCGCGCGCCAGCGACATCACGCGCGCCGCGGTCGGCTTGGCCAGGCCGTCCACCTCCAGCGGCTTGGCGCCGCGCGCCACGTCCTCAGCGCTGTTCTCGCGCAGGATCACCGGCCCGACATGCAGGCCGGCGCGCGCCTTCAGCGGCACGGGCAGCGCCGCCAGTGCGCGGTGGTAGTGCAGCGCATAGTCGACCGCGTCGGCGGCATGGTCGAACAGCAGCAGCATGCCGTCGGTCTTGTCGATCTCGCGCCCGCGCCAGCGCGGCAGCAGGTCGCGCGCCGCGCGGTCGTGCGCGGCCCAGGTGTCAGCCATCGCCTGGTCGCCGATCGCCTCGGACAACCGGGTGCTGTCCACCACGTCGGTCAGCAGCAGCGCACGGAAGTCAGCCATCGCGTCCCTGGTGAGCCGGTTCGCCGTCGACGGCGTGCGAATCCGGCGGTCCGCCGCGGCCGGGCCGGCCGCCGCAGGCCGGCAATGCTACGCGTGCGCGCCGGGCCGCGTCTGCGCGTCTTCGTCCGCCGCAGCGAGCGGCACGGCGCGGGCCAGCGCCCTCCAAAGGCCGAAGCTCATGCGGCGAGCGCAATTCAACGGCATGCAACGGGGTGTTCACGCACGCCGCACCCGCGGCCGCGCCGCCGGTGTCACGATGCAGCCATGAACACTTCCGCATCCGTTTCCATCGTCACCCGGCCGCGCGGCGTCGAGCGCGTCATCGCCGGCCAGGCCACCAGCGACGGCGCCGGCGTCAAGCTCACGCGCGTGCTGACGCAGAACCTGCAGCGCCGGCTCGACCCCTTCCTGATGCTCGATGCCTTCGGCACCGACAACCCCGGCGACTACATCGGCGGCTTCCCCGACCACCCGCACCGCGGCTTCGAGACCGTCACCTACATGCTCGACGGCCGCATGCGCCACCGCGATTCGGCCGGCCACGAAGGCCTGCTCGCCAGCGGCGGCGTGCAGTGGATGACCGCCGGCCGCGGCGTGATCCACAGCGAGATGCCCGAGCAGGAAGCCGGCCGCATGGAAGGCTTCCAGCTGTGGCTGAACCTGCCGGCCCAGGACAAGATGTGCGCGCCCTGGTACCGCGACATCCCGTCGGAGCAGATCCCCGAGGCGCGCGCGCCCGAGGGCGTGAGGGTGCGCATCATCGCCGGCCGCAGCCACGGCGTGGACGGCGCGATGCAGCGCGACGCGACGCAGCCGCTCTACCTGGACCTGGAGTTGCCGGCCGGCGCGGCCTTCGAGCAGCCGCTGCCCGAAAGCCACAACGCCTTCGTCTACGTCTACCGCGGCGAGTTGACGGTGGCCGGGCAAGCGGTGCCCCGGCAGCGCATGGCGATCCTGGCCAACACCGCCGGCAGCGACGGCGTGCGCCTGCAGGGCGGTCCGCAGGGGGCGCGCGCGCTGCTCATCGCCGGGCAGCCGCTGAACGAGCCGATCGCCCAGTACGGCCCGTTCGTGATGAACAGCAACGAGCAGATCTTCCAGGCCGTCGAGGACTATCGCGCCGGCCGGCTGGCCTGATCGCGGGACCTACTCGATGACCTGCACGCCCTTCCAGAAGGCCACGCGGTCCTTGATCTGCGCCGCCGCTTCGCTGGGCTCGGGGTAGTACCAGACGGCGTCGGGGTTCATCTCGCCGTTGACCAGCAGGCTGTAGTAGTGCGCCTGGCCCTTCCAGGCGCAACTGCTGCGGTGGTTGCTGAAGCTGGTGTATTCGCGCTTCAGGCTCGTTTGCGGAAAGTAGTGGTTGCCCTCGACCACCACCGTGTCGCCGCTCTCGGCCACGACCACGCCGTTCCACACTGCCTTCATCGCGCATCTCCCCGGACGCGGCAAGGCGCCGCAGCCCGAGCTTAGCCGCAGCGGCGGGCATCAATTGCGCGGCGGCGACGCGCCCTGCGTCTGCCAGTCCAGCCACCAGCCCAGCGGCAGCTCGTTGGCCACGCGCTCCGGCGTCAGGTGCTCGGTCACCTGCAGCCCGGCATGCAGCTCGTGGCTGGAATCGAACCAGCCGCAGCCGAGCAGCACGCCGTCGAGCTGCGCCTCGCTGGGCTCGCCGCAGGCGTTGACCCAGTCGGGCGCGGGGCGGCGCGTGCGCGTCGGCTGCGGCACACGCCGCCACGGCAGGGTTTGCAGGCATCGCGGCAGCTTCATGGGGCTCTCCTCGCGGGCAGGTCCGATGGCACCATGCTCCCGCGCCGCGCTCCGGCCCTCAATCGCCCGGAGGGCGGGCACGGCGGGGGCCCCCGTTCGGGGGATCAGGCCGCGGGCTTCGGCCGCATCGTGCGGCTGTCCTCGCGCGGCGCGCTCGGGCTGGCGCCGCACGGCATCACCTTCAACATGGTGTCGCCCGGGCCGGTGCACAGCGGCATGTTCCACGGCGCGATCCCGGCCGGCGGCCCGAAGGTCGCACAGATCGCCGCGAGCATCCCGGTCAAGCGCCCGGGCCAGCCGGCCGGCGTCGCGCATGCGCTGCGCTTCTTCTGCGCCGAGCAAGCCGGTTTCGTCAGCGGCCAGGTGCTGTACGTCTGCGGCGGGACCAGCGTGGGCAGCCTGCCGCTGCCGTCTTCGACGCCGACAAATACCCGCGCCGGCGCGTCGACGGGGCCATCGCGCAGGACGACGCCGCGGCGCTCAGCAGTCCGCGAGCGCGAAGCCCTCGGCCAGCGCCGCTGCCGCCAGGCGCTGGTCGCAGCCGGCCAGCGCGCGCGCAAGGCCGCGGCTGCGCAGGAAGACCATCGCCGCCAGGTGCAGCGCATCTAGTGCAGTGTTCCACGCTATGCAGCACATAAAACCGCGTCTTTGCCGCCCTGGCGTCGTTGCAAATCCTCGTGATACCTACGGGTATCACTGCGGTTTGCGCCTAGCCAGGACGACAAATCCATCGGTTTTCTCGAGTGCCGCACAGCGTGGAACACTGCACTAGCGTGCGTACCGGCTGTGTCGATCGTGCAAAAGGCAGCCATGCCCGGCCCAGCACCTCGGCAGACATCTCGATCAGGTTGGCGCGGTCCACCAGCTGGCGTGCGGCAGCGCCGTGCGGCGACGCGGCAGCGCGCGCATGCACGCGATGGAAGACCTCGTACTCCAGCAGGCGGCTGGCCACGAAGGTCTGCGGCCAGAAGGCGCCGGGCGGCGAACGGTCTCCGGCAAAGATTCGCGCCAGCACCGCCGGCGTGTCCAGCTGGATCAACGTTCCGCCCGGCTGTCTTCGAGCTCGCGCAGCACGCCTTCGATGCCGGCGGCGGGCTTGCGGCGCCGCAGCCTTGGCTCGGGCGACACCTTGGCCGGCGCCAGAAGGCCTTGCCGCAGCAGATCGCCCAGCAGACCTTCGGCCCCGGCACAGCAGTGCAGACGGGCAGGGCATACTTTGAAGCCGCCCTACGGACCCACGGAGCACCCGATGACATTCAAGGCCCTGCTGATCGAAAAAGACGATGCCGGCTACCGCGCCGGCATCAAGACACTGGACGACGACAAGCTGCCCGAAGGCGAGGTCACGGTGCGCGTCGACTACTCCACCATCAACTACAAGGACGGCTTGGCCATCACCGGCAAGTCGCCGGTGGTGCGCAAGTTCCCGCTGGTGGCCGGCATCGACTTCGCCGGCACGGTCGAGTCCAGCAGCCATGCCGCCTGGAAGGCCGGCGACAAGGTGGTGCTCAACGGCTGGGGCGCCGGCGAAACACATTCCGGTGGGCTGGCACAACGCGCCCGCGTGCGCGGCGACTGGCTGGTGGCGCTGCCGGCCGGCCTGACGACGCGCCAGGCGATGGCCATCGGCACCGCCGGCTACACCGCCATGCTGTGCGTGATGGCACTGCAAGGCCACGGCCTGAAGCCCGACGGCGGCGACATCCTGGTCACCGGCGCCAACGGCGGCGTCGGCAGCGTGGCCGTCGCGCTGCTGTCGCGGCTGGGCTACCGCGTCGTCGCCTCCACCGGCCGCCTCAACGAGGCCGAGGCCTTGAAGGCGCTGGGCGCGGCCGAAGTCATCGACCGCGCCGAGCTGTCCGCACCGGGCAAGCCGCTGGGCAAGGAGCGCTGGGCCGGCGTGGTCGATGCGGTGGGCAGCCACACGCTGGCCAATGCCTGCGCCGGCACCAAGTACCGCGGCGCGGTCGCGGCCTGCGGCCTGGCGCAGGGCATGGACTTCCCCGCCAGCGTCGCGCCCTTCATCCTGCGCGGCGTCACGCTCTACGGCATCGACAGCGTGATGGCGCCGAAGGCGCTGCGCGATCAGGCCTGGGCGCGGCTGGCGCAGGACCTGGACCTGGCCAAGCTCGACAGCCTGGTGCACGAGATCCCGCTGGCCGGCGCCATCGCCGCCGGCAGCGACATCCTGGCCGGCAAGATCCGCGGCCGGCTGGTGGTCGACGTCAACGCCTGAGCATGGCGGCGCTGCAAAGCATCGCCCCGGCCGGCGGCCCGCCGGCCAAGGGGCCCTACAGCCCGGCGATCCGCGCCGGCAAGCTGCTGTTCGTCTCGGGCCAGATTGCGGTCGCGGCCGACGGCAGCTCGCTCGCCGGCGCCGACCTGGCGGCGCAGACGCGCCAGTGCCTGGCCAACCTGCGCGCGGTGCTCGAAGCCGGCGGCGCCACGCTGCCGCAGGTGGCCAAGGTCACGGTCTACATGGCCGAGCCGGACGGCTGGGCCGTGTTCAACCCGATCTATGCCGAGTTCTTCGGCGCCCACCAGCCGGCGCGGGCGATCGTGCCGGTGGCCGCCTTCCCAGGCGGCTTCAAGGTCGAGGTCGACGCGATCGCGGTGCTGGGCTGATCACCTGCCCAGCGGGCTGACGCCGAACAGCCAGGCGTGCGCCCAGAAGGCGAACAGCGCCCAGACGAGCACGCCGGCGGCCACCGCAATCAGCGTGCCGGCCAGCGTGCCCGGCGGGTAGACGGTGCCGGCGGCACGGTCGCGCCGGCGCGCCGCACGGAAGTCCAGCACCGCCCACACCAGGAAGCTGCCGAACAGCAGCAGGTCGGCCAGCGTGTGGTTGGCCAGCAGGTGCGCGAAGGCCCAGAGCTTCACGCCCAGCAGCATCGGGTGGTGCAGCCGGCTCTTGATGCCGTTGCGCGGCACGTAGGCCGCCACCAGCAGGATGAAGCTGAACAGCATCAGCAGCGACGCCAGGTGCCGTGCCCACAGCTGCGGCGCCCACAGCGCCACCGGCTGCTGGCGCGCCAGGCCGTAGCCCCAGACGATCAGCGCGAAGCCGGCGATCGAGACCAGCGAGTACAGGCCCTTCCACGGGCCTTCGCCGCGGCGCGCAATCTGCGCCGTGCGCCAGCCGTCGGCGAAGATGCGCACCGAATGCGTGCCGAGGAAGAGGATCAGACCGAGGATCAAGACGAACATGGAGCGGCCCAACATGCCAGTGGAGGCATGCATTCTCGCCCGGCACGGCGCCGCGTTATGCTGCCGCCCGCCACGACCACCGCGACAAGCCGCCGCACGCCCGATGTCCGCCAGCCCCGCCCCCGACGCCGCGCCCAAGCGCACGATCCGCCGCTACTGGGAGGACTTCGCCGTCGGCTCGGTACATGAGTCCGGCGCGATGCCGGTCACGCGCGAAGCCACGCTGGCCTTCGCGCGCGAATTCGATCCGCAGCCCTTCCACCTCGACGACGAGGCCGCGGCCGCGTCGCTGTTCGGCCGGCTCGCGGCCAGCGGCTGGCACACCGGCGCAATGGCGATGCGCATGATGTGCGACGGCTACCTGCTGGAAAGCGCCAGCCTCGGCTCGCCCGGCATCGACCAGCTGCGCTGGTTGAAGCCGGTGTTCCCCGGCGACACCCTGAGCCTGCGCATGACCGTGCTGGCGGCGCGGCCGATGGCCAGCCGCCCCGGCGTCGGCCTGGTGCAGTCGCGCTGGGAAGTCTTCAACCAGCAGCGCGAGACCGTGCTGACGATGGAAGGCTGGAACATGTACCGCATGCGCGGCAGCGCCGCGCCGGCCTGACGCCTCGACCTGTGCGGGCGGACTACTTGTAGCCGACGCGGTCCAGCATCTGCTGCACCTGCGCCTGGTTCGCGCCGGCCTGCGCGATCGGCAGCGAATCGACCTTGAAGCTGCCCATCGCCTCCAGCGCCGGGTTCTTCACCTTCACCGCCGCCACCGCCGGCCATTCGTTGTTGCCGTCGGCGAAATAGACCTGGGCCTCGTCGCCGGCCAGGTACTCGAGGAACTTCAGGGCCTCGGCGCGGTTCTTCGCGTGCTTGGCCATCGCGCCGCCGGCGATGTTGACGTGCGTGCCCCAGCTGTCCTGGTTGGGGAACACGAAGCCGATCTTCGACACCGTCTCCACGTCCTCGGGCTTGGTCGAGCGCATCAGCCGCGCCAGGTAGTAGCTGTTGGTCAGCGCGATCGCGCATTCGCCCGAGGCCACCGCCTTGATCTGGTCGGTGTCGCCGCCCTTCGGTGGGCGCGCCATGTTGTCGACCACGCCCTTCAGCCAGGCTTCGGTGGCCTGCGGCCCCAGGTGCTGCAGCATCGCGCCGAACAGCGTCAGGTTGTAGGGGTGCGAGCCGGAGCGCGTGCACACCTTGCCCTTGTTCTTCGGGTCGGCCAGCTCCTGGTAGGTGTCGGCGTCGGCGCGCTGCACCGCCGCCTTGTTGTAGACGATCAGACGCGCGCGCGTCGAGAAGCCGAACCATTGCGGCCCGCTGCCGTCGGTGTGGCCGCGCAGGTGCGCGGGAATGCGCTGCTGCAGCAGCGCGGAATTCACCGGCTGGAACAGGCCCTCGGCCTCGGCCTTGGTCAGCCGCGCCGCGTCCACCAGCAGCACCACGTCGGCCGGGCTGGCCGCGCCCTCGGCCTTCAAGCGCGCGATGACGCCGGCGTCGTCGGCATCGATGCGGTTGATCCTGATGCCGGTGGCCTTGGTGAAGTCGGCGTACAGCGCCTCGTCGGTCTGGTAGTGGCGCGCGGAGTACAGGTTCAGCGCCTTGTCCTGCGCTGCGGCAGCCAATGCGGTGCCGGCCAGCAATGCAGCGGCGAGCGCCCGCAGCGGGGTGGGGGGAAAGGCCATGCGGACGACTCCGGTGTCTGTGAAGCGTCTCATTCTATAGCCAATACGAACGATTCCCATTACATGATTACATGAACGTGCGATGCGCCCGGTCCAGTCGGCCGCATACGGATCGGCGCCTGTCGATGGCTGCGGCGCGGGCGTTCATCGCCAACCCGCACGGCAGTCAAGCCGCGACGCCGCGTGCCGCGGCGCTGCGCCCGCACTACGCCTGGTATGCCAGCAGCACCACGTCGGCGGCCTGCTGCCGCAGTGGGATCAGCGCCTGATACGCCGGCGACTTGAACCACGCATCGACCGCCGCGGCGCTCGGGAAGCGGATGACGACGATGTCGGCATGCGGGTTCTCGCCGCTGAGCACAGCCACCTGCTGGCCGCGAAACACCAGTTCCGCGCCCCACGGCGCGAGCGTCGACGGCACCCGGGCGCGGTAGCGTGCCCACAGCGCAGCGTCCTTCACCGTGATCTGACCGACAACGTAGGCATGACTCATGAGGCGGTTCTAGGCGCTCGGCAACGGTGGCGGCGCAGCCCGCATCTTGCCACCGCGGCGGCGGCAACGGCCTCAGATCAGCGCATCGGCCTTCAGCAGCGTCTCCAGGCATTGCTCGCGGATGCCGTAGAAATCCTTGACTTCCTGCAGTTGCGCGAGCAGCGGCGCGCGCTCGCGCGGCCGCTCGCGCTTGACTGCCAGCACCATCTTGTTCTTCGCCGTGTGTTCCAGCGACACGAACTCGAACACCTGCGTGTCGTAGCCGCAGGCGTCGAGCAGCAGCGCGCGCAGGCCGTCGGTCAGCATCTCGGCCTCCTGCCCCAGGTGCACGCCGTGGCGCAGGATCGGCCGCAACGGATGCGGCTGCAGCAGCTGCGGGCGCAGCTGCTTGTGGCAGCAGGGCGCGCAGCAGATGATCGCTGCGCCGCCGCGGATGCCGAAGTGCATCGCATGATCGGTGGCGGTGTCGCAGGCATGCAGCGCGATCATCAGGTCCATCGGCCGCGGCGCGAAGCCGGCGACGTCGCCCTGCTCGAACTGCAGTCCCTGCAGCCCGAGCCGCTCGACGATGCCGTTGCACAGCTCGACCATGTCGGGGCGCAGTTCGACGCCGGTGACGCGCGCGCCGCGGCCCAGCGCATGGCGCAGATGGTCGTGCAGCGCGAATGTCAGGTAGCCCTTGCCCGAGCCGAAGTCCAGCACTTCGAGCCGCTGTTGCGCCGCCAGCGGCGAGGCCGCCAGCGCGGCGTCGATGACCTCGAGGAACTTGTTGATCTGCTTCCACTTGCGCGCCATCGCCGGCACCAGCCGCTGCTGCGCGCCGGTGACGCCCAGCGCGGCCAGGAAGGGCCGCTCCAGGCTCAGCAGGCGTTGCTTGTCGCGGTTGTGCGCCGCGCCCGGCACCGCTGCCGCCTCGCGCGGCCCGCTGCGCAGGCTGGCGCGGCCCTTGCGGCTGTAGGCCAGCTGCAGCTCCTGCCGCGGCGTGTGCAGGTGCGCGTTGGCGAAGCCGGCGCCGATCAGCGCGCGCAGTTGCTGCAACCCTGCCGCCAGCGGCCAGTTGCGCGTTTCGTCGCGCCGCTCGTGGCTGTAGACGAAGCTCAGCTGCGGCTCGCCGCGCAGCTCGATGGCGCGCACCGTCACGCGCTTCAACCCGGGCTCGGGCCCGCGGAAGCCGGCGAGCAGCAGCCGCTCGAAGCGCCCGTCGCGCAGTGCCGCCTCGCAAGCGGCAACGAAGCGCTCCACGACGGCCCGGTTTGCGGCAGCGGTGCCGGAGTTCATGGCCGCGATGGTGCCAGACGCCGTGCCGCGGCACGCTGCCGACGCCGCCCGGTCTTCAGGCCGGTGATCTGAACAGCGATTCTTCGCACGTTCCCCCGGTCTGCCGGATATCGCAGCGGATCTGCCAGGGACCGCAAAGCCTGCAGCGCGAATGCCGGCGGGGGCTGGGAGGCCTCGCCGCCGAGGCGCAGCAGCCGACGCCTCGCCCACCCATGCGGCGGCCGCAACAAACACATGACAGGAGACAAGGCACGTACGCCACCGGCGCACGCCGGCAGCGTGCCATCGGTTCCTGCGGCGGCTCGCGCCACCATGTTGAATGCTCCGCCCCCCGCAGGCGACGGCCACACGTGCAGCGGCGACAGCGCGCGCGCCTGGATGCGCCGCACCCACGCACCCGTGCAGCCGCAGAAGACGGCGAGCCGCGCGAGCCGCGCGTCTGCAGTCTGCGCACGCCGTCCTCCACTGAACCCGCCGGCAACTCCGGCTCCGCCACCGGCGCCGCGCACCCGTCTGCCCACACCCGCGCTCCCTGAAGAAAGGAGACTTCCATGGCCGTGTTCAACCTGAGCGGCTTCGCCGACCACGAACAGGTGGTCTTCGCCAGCGACTACAGGAGCGGACTGAAGGCGGTCATCGCCATCCACGATTCCAACCTGGGCCCTGCGCTCGGCGGTTGCCGCATGTGGCCCTATGCCCGCGAGGGCATGTGGCCCTATGCCAGCGAGGAAGAGGCCATCCGCGACGTGTTGCGCCTGTCGCGCGGCATGACCTGCAAGTCGGCGATGGCCGAGCTCGGCGGCGGCAAGCCGGTGATCATCGGCAACCCGCGCACCCAGAAGACGCCCGAGCTGCTGGCCGCGCTCGCCCGCGCGCTGGAGCGGCTGAACGGCCGCTGCATCGCCGCCGAGGATTCGGGCACCAGCGTACACGACATGAAGTACGTGGCGCAGTTCACCAGGCATGTCGCCGGCCCAGCCGACAAGCCTTCGGACCGCGGCACGCGCAGCGGCGACCCCTCTGCGGCCACTGCCTACGGCACCTTCATCGGTGTCAAGGCTGCGGTGCAGCAGCGCCTCGGCCGCGACTCGCTCGACGGCCTGGATGTCGTCGTGTTCGCGCCCTGCGCGCTCGGCGCCGTCCTCAACGACAGCACCATTGCGCAGTTGAAGGCCAAGGTCGTTGCCGGTGCGTCCAACAACCAGCTGGCCGAGCCGCGCCGCGGTGTCGAACTGATGCAGCGCGGCATCCTGTACGCGCCCGACTACATCATCAACGCCGGCGGCATCATCGACGTGCATCACGAGCGCATCGGCTTCGACCGTGCGGCGCCGCTCGAGCACATCGAACGCATCCGCGACAACCTGATGGAGGTCTTCGCGCGCCGCCGGGGAAGAGCGCCCGACCGGCGAAGTGGCCGACACGACCGCCGAGGAGCGCTTCAAACGCTGAGCTGAGAGCGCCCCCAGGCCTGCCTTGCCGGCCGCCCCCCACGGGGGTATGAGCAAAGTGGCGGAGCCACATTTGCTCATGAATGCCCCCAGGCCG